>Ga0208938_1000071_pt1 | contig 102898 bp, 99 predicted proteins | sample AD_UKC125_MetaG_FD_184434 | JGI IMG/M metagenome (GOLD analysis project Ga0208938, IMG submission 184434) | Active sludge microbial communities of municipal wastewater-treating anaerobic digesters from USA - AD_UKC125_MetaG (SPAdes) (version 2) | ecosystem: Engineered > Bioreactor > Anaerobic >... | reverse complement strand
CACCGAGACGTTGTATTCCTGCACCGCCTTGATGTAGCGGTTGCGGGCAACGGCGATGCGGTTCTCGGTGCCCTCGACCTGCGCCTGCAGGTCACGGAAGTTGGCGTCGGCCTTGAGTTGCGGGTAGTTTTCCGAAACCACCAGCAGGCGGCCGAGCGCGCTGGAAAGATCGGCCTGCGCCTTCTGGAACTTGGCGAAGGCCGCCTCGTCATTGACCAGTTCCGGGGTCGCCTTGATGCTGCCGACGCTGGCGCGCGCCTCGGTGACCTGGGTCAGCACCTCCTTTTCGTGGGCGGCATAGCCTTGGACGATGGACACCAGGTTGGGCACCAGATCGGCGCGGCGCTTGTACTGGTTGAGCACTTCCGACCAAGCGCCGGACACCGCCTCGTCGTTGATCTGGATCTGGTTGTAGCCGCAGCCGGAAAGCAGCGAAACGGCAATGGCAAGGACGGCGACGAGGCGAAACTTCATGGCGGGAATCTCCGGAATTTTTGACGGGTCGCCCCAATATGCGGCCACGGAACGCAAAGCACAAGCCCCCAACGCCAGCCCCCTCACGGCGCCGGCTTCGCAAGCTGGCTCTTGACGATCGGCCCGACCGTATGCCAGACCCACGATCCCGCCGCGACCACCAGCGCGGTGCCGATGATCAACTGGATCAGCAGGACGATCAGGTCGTGCTGCTGGCGGCTCATCTTGCGTCCGGGGTTGGTGGCGCCGCAGCCGGGGCAGGCTTCGGCCGAGGTATCGACGGTGTGGCCGCAGGCGCGGCATGAAACAAGCGACATGGTTTCCCCCTATGATGGGCGGATTATAGGCCGGAGTTGCCGCCTGCGCGCGTGGTAGCATTCGCCGCCATGAATTCCCCCCGCCTGCCGCCTGCCATTCTGCTCATGGGCCCGACCGCCTCGGGCAAGACGGCGGTCGCCATGGCGCTGGCCGACCGTTTTCCGGTCGAACTGCTCAGCGTCGATTCGGCGCAGGTCTTCATCGGCATGGACGTCGGCACCGCCAAGCCGGACCGCGCGACGCTGGCGCGCTACCCGCACCGTCTGATCGACCTCATTTCGCCGGAAGAACGCTATTCCGCCGCCCGCTTCCGCGCCGACGCGCTGGCGGCGATGGCCGCCATCACGGCGGCCGGCAAGGTGCCCGTGCTGGTCGGCGGCACCATGCTCTATTTCCGCGCCCTGCTGCACGGCCTGGCCGAACTGCCGCAGGCCGACGCCGCGCTGCGCGCCGAGATCGACGCCGAAGCCGCTGCGGTGGGCTGGCCGGCGCTGCACGCGAAATTAGCCCTGTTTGACCCGTCGACCGCAGCCAGGCTACATCCGACCGACAGCCAGCGCATCCAGCGCGCGCTGGAGATCTGCCGCCTGAGCGGGCGGCCGATGTCCGAACTGCTGGCCGCCAGCGAGCGTCAGGGGCCGCCCTACGATCTCCTCTCCATCGGCCTGCTGCCTTCAAACCGGGCCGTGCTGCACGAACGCATCGCCCGCCGCTTCGACGAGATGCTGCTGACCGGCCTCGACGACGAAGTGCGCGCGCTGCGCCGGAAATACTGCCTGAGTCTGGACCTGCCATCGATGCGCTGCGTCGGCTACCGCCAGACCTGGGAGGCGCAGGAGGGCATCATCCCGCCCAAGGAACTGCGCGACCGCGGCATCTTCGCGACGCGCCAGTTGGCCAAGCGCCAGATCACCTGGCTGAGCAATTCCTTCGAGGCCGAGAATTACGACTGCCTCGACCCCGCACTGGCCGACAAGGTCGCCGCGCGGGTCGCCCGCTTTCTCGACGCCTAATGCGCGTGCGCTACGGCCGGCGCACCTGAATCCAACACCGGCGCCTTGCGCGCCGCCAGCAGCGTGTATACCGTCGGCACCACGAACAGCGTGAAGAAGGTGCCGAGCAGCAGGCCGCCGACGATGACCCAGCCGATCTGCTGGCGCGATTCCGCCCCCGCCCCGGTAGCCAGCGCCAGCGGCACGGCGCCGAGGACCATGGCGCCGGTGGTCATCAGGATCGGCCGCAAGCGTAGCGTCGCCGATTCGATCACCGCCTCCTTCAACGCCAGGCCCTTTTCCTGCAACTGGTTGGCGAATTCGACGATCAGGATGCCGTGCTTGGTGATCAGCCCGACCAGCGTCACCAGCCCGATCTGGCTGTAGACGTTGAGCGTGCCGCCGGTCAGCCACAGCGCCAGCAGCGCGCCGGCCATCGACAGCGGTACCGTCAGCATGATGATGAAGGGATCGCGGAAGCTCTCGAACTGCGCCGCCAGCACCAGGTAGATGAAGGCCAGCGCCAGCGTGAAGGTCAGCCCGAGCGAGGACGACGACTGCCGGAACTCGCGCGTCTGGCCGTTGTAATCGACCGCGTAGCCGGGCTTGAGCAGCTGGTTGGCGATGCCGTCCATGAAGCTCAACGCCTCGCCCATCGTGTAGCCCGGTGCCAGGTTGGCGGTGATGGTCACGGCGCGGCGCTGGCCGAAGTGGTTGAGTTCGCGCGGCGCGATGGTTTCGTTGACGCCGACCAGGTTGTCGAGCGAGATCATGCTGCCGTCGCGGCCGCGGGCGTAAATGTCGCGGATGTCTTCCGGATTGCGGCGGTCGGCGTCGGCGACCTGGACGATCACGTCGTACTGCTCGCCGTCGCGCTTGAAGCGCGTCACCTGGCGGCCGCCGAGCAGGGTTTCCAGCGTGCGGCCGATGGTCTCGACCGGCACCCCCATGTCGGCCGCCTTGTCGCGCTTGACCTCGACCGACAACTCCGGCTTGTTCAGCTTGAGGTCGGTATCGACGTTGGACAGGCCGGGATTCTTGGCCAGCTCGGCGAGGAACTGGCCGGTCACCTGCTGCAGTTCCTCGTAGGAAGCCGAGGTGACGATGACGAAATTGATCGGCCGTTCGCGCGGGCTCTGGCCGAGCGAGGGCGGCGTCACCGGGAAGGCGAGGACGCCGGGGATGCCCATGAATTTGGGGAACAATTCCTTGGCGACTTCGGGCGAACGGCGGTCGCGCGCCTTCCAGTCGGTCAGGCCGACGAAGGAAATGCCCTGGCTGACGGTCGGGTTGCCGGAAACGACGAAGAAGCGCTCGACATCCTTGGTCTGGCTGTAGATGCCCTCGATCTGGCGTGCGTACTTGTCGGTGTAGTCGAGCGTCGCGCCGTCCGGCCCGAGGAAGACGCCGAGAATGACGCCGCGGTCCTCGACCGGCGCCAGCTCCGACTTCAGCACGCCGAGCAGCGCGACGCAGGAGGCGGCGACGGCGACGAAACCGGCCATGACGATCCAGCGCCGGGCGAGCGCTGCGGTCAACACCCGTTTGTAGCCGGAATTCAGCCAGTTCAGGAAATTCTCGACCGCGACGAAGGCCTTGCCGTGCTTCTCCTCGTGCTTGAGCAGCAGCGAGCACATCATCGGCGACAGGGTCAGCGCGACGAAACCGGAAACCAGCACGGCACCGGCCAGGGTCAGCGCGAACTCGATGAACAGCTTGCCGGTGCGCCCGGTCATGAAGGCCACCGGCGCGTAGACCGCCGCCAGCGTCAGCGTCATCGCCACCACCGCGAAGCCGATTTCCTGCGAGCCCTGCAAAGCCGCCTGCATTTTCGGCATGCCCTCCTCGATGTGGCGGAAGATGTTTTCGAGCACGACGATAGCGTCGTCGACCACGAGGCCGATGGCCAGCACCAGCGCCAGCAGGGTCAGCGTGTTGATGGTGAAGCCGAGCATGAACATGATGGCGAAAGCGCCGACCAGCGAGACCGGGATGGTGACCAGCGGGATCAGCGTCGCCCGGAAATTGCGCAGGAAGAAGAAGATGATCGCCAGCACCAGCAGGATGGCCTCGCCGATGGTCTTGAACACCGCCTCGATCGAGCGGTCGATGAAGATCGACGAATCGTAGGCGATGTCGGCGCGCATGCCGGGCGGCAGTTCGCCGGTGATCTTGGGCAGTTCGGCGCGCAGCGCCTTCGACAGTTCGAGCGGGTTGGCGGTCGCCTGCTTGATGACGCCGAGCGCCACCGCCGAACGGCCATTGAAACGCACCGAACTGCGCTCGGAGGCGGCGGCGATCTCGACGCGGCCGAGATCGGCGATGCGCACCGGATAGCCGTTCACCGTCTTGACGACGATGGCGCCAAAGCCCTCCGGCGTCGTCAGGTCGGTGTTGGCGACTACCGAGAACTCGCGCTCGCGGCTCTCGATGCGTCCGGCCGGCACCTCGACGTTCTGCTTCCTGAGCGCGTCCTCGACGTCGGCCGGGGTCAGTTGATAGGCCGCGAGCCGCGCCCGGTCGAGCCAGACGCGCATGGCGAACTTGCGGTCGCCGAAGATGCGCACGTCGGCCGCCCCCGGCAAGGTCTGCAGGCGCGGCTTGACGATGCGGCTGGCGAAATCGGTGACTTCGAGCGCCGAATGCTTGTCCGACGAGAAGGCGATCCAGATGATCGGGTTGGCGTCGGCCTCGACCTTGGCGATCACCGGTTCGTCGACCGAATCGGGCAGCTTGTTGCGCACCCGCGAAACGCGGTCGCGGACGTCGGCCGCCGCCGAATCCGGGGCACGTTCGAGCTTGAAGCGGACCGAAATCTGGCTGTTCTCGGCACGCGAGATCGAGGTGATGACCTCGACGCCTTCGATGCCGGCCAGCGAATCCTCGAGCGGCTTGGTCACCTGCGACTCGATGATCTCGGCCGAAGCGCCGCGATAGGTGGTGTCGACCGTCACCACCGGCTCGTCGATCTTCGGGTATTCGCGCACCGGCAGGCGCGTGTAGGAAACGATGCCGATCAGCATCACCACCAGCGACAGCACGGTGGCGAAGACCGGCCGCTTGATGCAAACCTCGGAAATCCTCATTTTGCGTCAGCCGCCTTGGCTTGCGCCATCCCGGACATGCCTTCCACACCCGCCATGCCGCTCATGCCATTCATCCCGCTCATGCCGGCCGGCGGCGGCGCGCCCGGGCTGCCTTCGCCGATCGCCCGCACCGGGGCACCGTCGCGCAGCTTGAGCTGGCCGGCAGTGACCACCACGTCGCCGGCCGCCAGGCCGTCGACGATTTCAACCTGCGCCGCACGGCGCACGCCCAGCTTGACCCTGGTCGTGACCGCCTTGCCGTCGACCACCTTGAACACCGTCGGCTGCGCCCCCGGCACGATGGCCTGCTCGGGCGCCATCAGCACATTCTTGCGCTCGCCGAAGAGCAGGCGGACACGGACGAACATGCCCGGCCGCAGCCTGCCGGAAACGTTGTCGAGCCGCGCGCGGCTGGAAATCGCCCGGCCATTCTGGTCGACCATGGGATCGACGGCATCGAGCACCGCCTTGAATTGCTCGCCGGGCAGCGCGTCGGTGCCGACTTCGACGATCTGGCCCTTGACGACGCGCCCGAGGTAGGTTTCCGGCAACTTGAAATCGACGCGCAGCGTGCCGATGTCCTCGATGTTGATCAGGTCCTGGCCTTCCTTGACGTAATCGCCGACGCTGACGTTGCGCAGGCCGACCATGCCGTTGAACGGCGCCTTGATGCGCATCCGGCCGACCTTGGCCTCGGCCAGCTGCACAGCCGCCTCCTGGACCTTGAGCGTCGCCGCCGAGTTGTCCAGCGCCTGCGCGGTGACGAATTTCTTCTCCAGCAGCTCCTGGTTGCGCTTGTGGTTGCTCTGCGCCAGCGCCAGGTTCGCCCGCGCCTGCTGCAATTCCGCTTCCTGCACCGCGGCGTCGAGGGTCACCAGCACCGCCCCCTGGCCGACGATGGCGCCATCCCTGAAATTGACGGCGGCGATGCGCCCCGCCGTTTCCGGCCGCATGACCACCGATTCGTTCGACTTCAGGTTGCCGACGGCGCTCGCCTCGTCGGAAAAATCCGCCGCCACGATCTTCGCCACCTCGACCGCCATCGCGAAGCCGCCCGCCGGGCCGGCTGGCGCCTTGCTCCCGGCACCATTCGCCCCCGCCGCGGGGGCCGCGGCCGGCGCACGATTCGCCGTATAGGCGTAATAGCCGAGACCGAGCAGGCCCGCCACCGCCAGGATGATGATCACCAGTCGTCTGTTGCCGTTCATGTTACGCGCCAATCTCAATACTGACCGGAAAGTCAGTAACGGATGCCATTGTATCCGCGAGAGGACAAGCCGGGAAATGTTTCCGGCTAATGCATCGCATCGAGCTGAGCCGGGGACGCCGGAGTCAACGATTTCCGTGGCATGGCCGGTGCCGGTTCCGGCTCGTCGGACGCGAACGCGGCATGGCACGAATGATCGTTGCGGTCGCTGTCTTTCAGCGGCGCCACACGCACCAGCACGACACCGGCGCGGATCATGTCGAGATACTCGGCGACAGCCCGTGAAACGTCGATGATGCGTTGCCGGTGCTTGCCATGCATGCGGTCATTCACCAGGACGATGGCGCAACGGCTGTTGTCGAGCCGGCGCACGGCGACCCGGCTGCCGAGCGGAAAACGGTTGCTGGCGGCGGTGAATCCGCGCGCATCGAAGGTCTCGCCGGTCGCCGTGCGCCGGCCGTGAAAATCCCGCCCGTAATAGCTGGCCGAACCATGCAGTCCGCTCAGTTGCGATTCGACGATCTCGGCCGTACCGATCTCGGAGGACGGCGCCGGCGCACGCGGCGGCTTAGCGCCTTTCTTGCTCACCGGCTTGCGGACGGCGACCTTTTTCGTCGGCGCCGATTTCTGGGCGGACTTGTCTGCCGCCCACAGCACACCGGGCAGATAGGCCAGAATCAGGCCGCAAACCAGCGCGACGGCCTGGCGCAGGAACTCAGGCCACGACGGTCTGCGCTTCGTCACCCTGCCGCGCCCTGATCCTGCCGATGCGATAGACCGCCTCGCCGGCTGCCTTCAGTTCCGCCATCGCATGCTCGGCATCGCCCGCAGCCACGACGATGACCATGCCGATCCCGCAGTTGAAGACGCGGTGCATCTCGTTTTCCGCGACGTTGCCTTCGGCCTGCAGCCAGTCGAACAGCTTCGGCCGCGGCCAGGCTGCCTTTTCCAGTTCGGCGACGGTGTTCTCCGGCAACACGCGCGGCACGTTCTCGAGCAGGCCGCCGCCGGTGATATGGGCCATCCCCTTGATCGTCACCTTCTGCATGGTCGCCAGCACCTGCCTGACGTAGATGCGGGTCGGCGCCATGACGACGTCGGCGAGCGTGCGCGCTTTTCCGTCAACTTCGTCGAAAGGGGCATTCAGGTCCGGCCGCGAGCGGTCGATGATCTTGCGCACCAGCGAATAGCCGTTGGAGTGCGCGCCGGACGAGGCCAGTCCGAGCACGACGTCGCCCGGCTGGATCGTCGAACCGTCGATGATCCTGGACTTCTCGACGACGCCGACGGCAAAGCCGGCCAGATCGTATTCGCCGTCCGGATACATGCCCGGCATTTCGGCGGTCTCGCCGCCGATCAGCGCGCAGCCGGCCAGTTCGCAACCCCTGGCGATGCCGCCGACGACGGCAGCGGCGGTGTCGACATCCAGCTTGCCGCAGGCGAAATAATCGAGGAAGAACAGCGACTCGGCCCCCTGCACCAGAATGTCATTGACGCTCATGGCCACCAGATCCTGCCCTACCGTATCGTGACGATCCAGCTCGAAAGCCAGGCGCAGCTTGGTGCCGACGCCGTCGGTGCCGGACACCAGCACCGGCTCCCGGAAGCGCTTCGGCACCTCGAACAACGCCCCGAAACCGCCGATGCCGCCGAGCACACCCTCGCGCATGGTCTTCCTGGTCAGCGGCTTGATGCGGTCGACGAGGGCATCGCCGGCATCGATATCGACACCGGCATCCCGGTAGGAAAGAGAAGTGATCTGGGGCATGGTGGCAGGCTGTTGCGGTCGACGGTGGAAACACCTTGAATCTTACCGCAAGCCGGACACCGCCGCCCGGCAAAACCGGCGGGACTGGCGCCGGAATTTCTTTCCCCCTGCAAGCCATGCCTTATCAGACGCTGGCATTGCGTGCGCGGCTGATGGCTATCCCTTGCCGCTGATCGCGCCGGGCAGGTGCAGCAATCGACCGCGCACCTTTGCATAAATATCACGCACTGCCACCACCGGACTGGAGCGCCGCATCGCGCGGCGCGACAACACCTCGACATGCGGCTTGACTTGCGCATCGGCCCGGTGAAGGCGCGCGATCTCGCGTGCGACGACCGCGAAAAGATTGTACTCGAACATCACACGCCGCCGCGCTTCGATCACGGCAGGCAGGCGCCTTTCGTACTCGTTGTTGGCGATTGCCGTGCGAATGATGTGGAGCGCACCAACGGGATCGCGGATATCGATGCGAATGAAGCTGTCTTCCGGAAAATAATCGGCCAGGTTGGGACAGCCATGATAGAAAGGCAACGCCAGCCCCAGAAACGGATCGGCCAGCTTCTCGGTCCAGTGATGCGCACCGATGAAATTCTCAATGGCGACGTGATAGCGGTAATCACGCAGGCAGTCGGCCTTGTCATCGAGTGGACGGGCGGTGTGGCGGCCGAAGGTATCGAGTTCGGGCATCTGTCCGACCAGCCAGCGCATGAAGCCGGCCCGATGATGGTGCAGGGTGTGGCGCATCGCCTTGGGAGAATGCACCATCGAGATGTCGCGGCTCTTGTCTTTCGGCGGCTGCTCAAGCATCCGGTCGAACGGTACGACCTCGCGGCTGCCCACTCCGTAAAACCAGTGCAGCGCCGGCTGCGAAAAAATCCGCCGCGGATGCGGCAGCGCCCACTCCGGCTGGCTGGTGAGCACAGCGCCGAACTGGCGTGTGAAATCGTCGCCGTAAATCTTCACGGACGACGGCTCGCTGGTCACCAGCAAGGTGTGCTCAGGCGCGCAGGCCAAGTCTTCGCGCGTGGTCTTTTTGGACTCGCCCGCGCGTGCCGGCAGATCGTCGTAAACCAGCAGCCAATCATATTCGCGCGCATCGCGCTCGAATATGAACTCACAGCCCCCCCAAACCGGCGCGCCGTGGGGAAACTGGTGCAGCCAACCCGAAACCGGGAGGTTGCTTAGCACCTTGACGCGGAGACGGCAGCGATCCATTTCGCTCATCAGCAACTGCGCACGCCAGCGGGTCCGCCCTGTCCGGGTTTGCATCGATCGCCACGATGCAGGGAACTTGTCCGGGCGATGCCGCCGGGCACGCCCCCGCGCATGGCCTTCCGGGGCGGTGGCTTGATGCGGTCGACGCCGGCATCGCCGGCATCGATATCGAAACCGGCATCCCGGCAGGAAAGAGGAGCAATCCTGGGCATGGCAGCAGGCTGTTGCGGTCGACGGTGGAAAGATGTCGAATCTTACCGCAAGCTGGGCGCCGCCGCCCGGCCAGCCTCGTTCCGGCGCAGAATCCGGATGAGCCCCGGTCTCAGCATCCCTCTTCCTGATCCATTACCTGGGCAGGTTTGTCGACAACCACGAAAGCCTGATCAACCTTGATGTGGGTGAAGGGCAGTTGCTTGAGATAGCTCATGGAGGAATAGCCGGTGCCAAAGAGTCATCCAACCCAGGCCAGAACCGCAAGGGCGACAGATTCACCGCGGTGCGCAGCGCGAGACCGTCCCGCTGTATCCCGATTTCGCCAGAAACGGCTGGATATCCCTTTCCTACGCCGGCAAGGGCCCCGGCGGCTATGGCACCGAGGCGTTGCGCGACGTGCAGATACTCTTCCGCCTGCAACCCAAGTCGGCGACCAACCACCATTTCGGCTCGCGCCTCGTCTTCGACCACCTGGGCTACCTCTATATCACGCTCGGCGACCGCGGCGACATATGGCCGCAACTACGTCACCGGCACGAAGATCGGCGAAGGCACGCCCAAACCCGGCATGGCCCAGCCGCTGCTGCAATGAACGCGGCGGCCTAATACCCCTACAGATCAAGGGCTTGATTTTCCCGACCAGGTCGGCGATAGTTCGCTCTCGTCCCGTTTTCACGAAACCGATCTCCGCATGAACGCACACCGACCCTTCCGCTCCGCCGCTGCCCGCGCAGTGTCGCCGGTCGTCGTACGCGTCGTCATCGTAGGCGTCGTTACGCACGCGCCGTCGCGGATCGGGTAAGCAAGCAGGACAGCAGATTTCCCAAACCCCCGCCGGCGCAAACCGGCGGGGGTTTTGTTTTGCAGCTCCGCCGGAAGCGCCAAACCCGAAAGGAGCCTTGCATGACCGAAACCCTCACCGGCGCCCAGATCGCCATCCGCCTGCTCGAACGCCAGGGCGTGCGCACCGTCGCCGGCATTCCCGGCGGCGCCATCCTGCCGATCTACGACGCGCTCGGCCAGTCGGCCGTCATCCACCACGTGCTTGCCCGCCACGAGCAGGGCGCCGGCTTCATGGCCCAGGGCATGGCGCGCGCCAGCGGCCAGCCGGCGGTCTGCCTGGCCTCCTCCGGCCCCGGCGCGACCAACCTGCTGACCGCCATCGCCGATGCCAAGCTCGATTCGATCCCGCTCGTCGCCATCACCGGCCAGGTGCCGCGCGCCATGATCGGTACCGACGCCTTCCAGGAAGTCGATACCTACGGCCTCTCCATCCCGATCACCAAGCACAACTTCCTGGTCAATTCGACCGAGGAACTGCTGGCGGTAATCCCGCGCGCCTTCGCGATCGCTGCCTCCGGCCGCCCCGGCCCGGTGCTGGTGGATATTCCCAAGGACGTCCAGACGCAGGCGATCGAGGTCGCCGACTGGCCGGAACCGGGCGTTCGCCAGTTGCCGCCGCCGGCCGATGCCTGGGCGATCTCGGAAGCGGCGGCGATGATCAACGCCGCCAAGCGCCCGATCCTCTACCTCGGCGGCGGCGTCATCCATGCCGGCGCAGCGCCGGTTGCGATCGACCTCGCGGAGAAGGCCAATTTGCCCACCGTGATGACCCTGATGGCGCTCGGCGCGATGCCGGTCGACCACCCGCTGTCGCTCGGCATGCTGGGCATGCACGGCGCCCGCTGCACCAACCTGGCGCTCGACGAATGCGACCTGCTGATCGCCGTCGGCGCCCGCTTCGACGACCGCGCCACCGGCAAGGTCGCCGCGTTCTGCCCGCAAGCCAGGATCATCCACATCGACATCGACGCCGCCGAACTCGACAAGATCAAGACCGCCCATGTCGGCATCCCCGCCGACGTGCAGGAAGCGCTGGAACGCCTGCTGCCGCTGGTCAGCGAAAACGGCCGCAAAACCTGGGTCGACCGCACCGATGCCCTGAAGCGCGACTTCCCGCAGCAGATGCCGGACAGCGACCAGCCGCTGTCGCATTTCGGCCTGATCCGCACCGTCGCCGCCTGCCTCGACGACGACGCCATCATCGCCACCGACGTCGGCCAGCACCAGATGTGGGTCGCCCAGGGCTACCCGCTGCGCCGCCCGCGCCAGTGGCTGACTTCCGGCGGGCTGGGCACGATGGGCTTCGGCGTCCCCGCCGCCATCGGCGCCGCCCTGGCCGAACCGCAGCGCACGGTCGTCTGCTTCACCGGCGACGGCTCGATTCTGATGAACATCCAGGAACTGGTGACCGCCGCCGAGGAGCACGTCAACGTCAAAATCGTGCTCATGGACAACGCCTCGCTCGGCCTCGTGCACCAGCAGCAGACGCTGTTCTACGGCGAGCGGCTGTTCGCCTCGCAGTTCAAGGTGACGCCGGATTTCGTCAAGGTCGCGCAAGGCTTCGGCATCGCCGCGGTCGACCTCGACCAGGCGGCCAATCCCTGCGCCGCGTTGATGGACGCCATCGCCCGCCCCGGCCCCTGCCTGATCCGCGCCAGCATCGACGTCGAGCAGAAAGTCTTCCCGATGGTGCCCCCCGGCGCCGCCAACCACGAAATGATCGGAAACTGAACATGAACGCCATCAACCGCAACGAACTGCAGGCCCTTTCCCGCGCCGTCCTCGAAATCGACGTCAACAACCACCCCGGAGTCATGTCGCACGTCATCGGCCTCTTTTCCCGGCGCACCTACAACGTCGAGGGCATCCTCTGCCTGCCGGTCGGCGACGGCAGTTGCAGCCGCATCTGGCTGCTGGTCAACGAGGACGCCCGCCTGCCACAGATGATGAAGCAGGCGGAAAAGCTCGAAGACGTCATCGCCATCCGCCGCCACCACGCCGACCACGCGGTATTCGGCGAACTGGAAGAGTTCTTCCGGCCCTGAGCGCGGGCAGATCAAATCGGCAGGCGGCGGGTAAAGCTATACTCGCCGCCTGTCCTTCACGCCCCTCACCGTCCATGTCCGACCGCCCCCCCGCCTGGCAGCCCCAGGCCATCTACTCCGACATCCTCTACGACGCCGCCGAAGGCATCGCCCGCATCACCATCAACCGCCCCGGGCGGCGCAACGCCTTCCGTCCGGAAACCGTCACGCAGCTGATCGACGCCTTCCACCGCGCCCACCACGACAACGCCATCGGCGCCATCATCCTCACCGGCGCCGGCAGCGAAGCCTTCTGTTCCGGCGGCGACCAGAAGGTGCGTGGCGATGAAGGCTACATCGACGAAGGCGGCACCCCGCACCTCAACGTGCTCGACCTGCAGATGCAGATCCGCCGCCTGCCCAAGCCGGTGGTGGCGATGGTCGCCGGCTTCGCCATCGGCGGCGGCCACGTGCTGCATCTGGTCTGCGACCTGACCATCGCCGCCGACAACGCCCGCTTCGGGCAGACCGGGCCGCGCGTCGGCAGCTTCGACGCCGGCCTTGGCGCCGGCCTGATGGCGCGCACCATCGGCCTCAAGCGCGCCAAGGAAATCTGGCTGCTGTGCCGCCAGTACGACGCCGCCACCGCGCTAGCCTGGGGCCTGGTCAACGCCGTCGTCCCGGTCGACCGGCTGGAAGAGGAAACCGTGAACTGGTGCCGCGACATGCTCAAGCTGTCGCCGATGGCGCTGCGCATGATCAAGGCCGGCTTCAACGCCGACACCGATGGCCTGGCCGGCATCCAGGAACTCGCCGGCAACGCCACCGGCCTCTTCTACATGAGCGAGGAAGGCCAGGAAGGCCGCAACGCCTGGCTCGAACGCCGCCCGCCGAACTTCGGCAAGTACCGCAAGCGCCCGTGAAGGTCGTCGCCGCCGACTGGCTGCCCTACTGCCTGCCGCTGCGCCGGCCGTGGCGGACCAGCCGCGGCACCCTCAACGAGCGGCACGGCTGCCTGCGCCGCCTGACCACCGACGACGGCCGCACCGGCTGGGGCGACTGCGCCCCGCTGCCGGAATTCGGCATCGACGAAGCCGCCGCCACCGCCTTCGCCGAGGAAAGCGCCACCCTCGACCTCGCCGCGCAACGCGCCGGCCTGCCCCTCAACGCCTGGCTCAGCGGCGGCGCCCCGGTGGCATCGGTTGCGGTCAACGCCAGTTTTGGGCCGATTTCCACCGTCGACCGCGACAGCCTCGCCCAGGCCGCCGCCGCAGGCTTCACCGTCGCCAAGCTGAAGGTCGGCGTCGCCCCGGTCGACGACGAAATCGCCATCCTGCAGCAACTCGCCACCACGCTGCCGCCCACCCTGCGCCTGCGCCTCGACGCCAACCGCGCCTGGCCCCTCGTCACTGCCCGGCGCTTCATCGCCGCCTGCGCCGGCCTGCCCATCGACGGCCTCGAAGAACCCCTGGCCGACCCCGAACCGGCCTCGCTCGCCAGCCTGCAATCGGCCGCTGCCTTCCCGCTCGCCATCGACGAATCGATCCACCTGCTCGACGCACCTTTCTTCCGCCACCCGCCAGTGCGCCGCATCGTCCTCAAACCGGCGCGCCACGGCGGCCTGTTGGCCAGCGTCGAACTCGCCTTGCGCGCCCACGCCAGCGGCCTCGAAGTCGTCGTCACCTCGGCCCTCGAAAGCGCCTGCGGCATCGCCACCCTCGCCCACCTCGCCGCCGCCGTGGCACCCAATGCGGTGCACGGGCTGGCGACGGCAGACTGGCTGGCCAGCGATACCGGCCTGTCGCCGCCCGTCGTCGAGGGCCTGATGCAACTGCCGGAGGGCAATGGCGTCGGGTTCGCGATGGAGGGTGAGCATTGCATTAACGCTCCCGGTTAAAGCGCAACAGATCGAGAGTCGAATTTCCAGATATCGGCCTTGCCGCCGTTCGAGAATCAAGTCTGTTAGGTCCTCAAATCTGACAGTTCGGTCGTTCGACCGTCGATGGTGTTGAATGGCATGCTCTTTTGGGTAACCCCGAGAACATATGGCCATAACTTGGGTCCAATTTGCAAATGCGCCCTGCTCTCGAATTTCACCGCCGAATACCCGATCCACTCGAAAAGGCCACGGCCGAGTGTATTCTAGAAATCCGGCAATGGACAGAGAAACTTTTCTCAATAAAGGTTTCGCGTTCGCCAACGTTCCGCTTCACACCAGGACAGTGGGTGCGTCTTGGCATCCCTAGTGGTAGCGGTCTTCCGGGTAGCGTTATCTGGCGCCCCTACTCAATGGTCAGTGCCAATTACGACGACTATCTCGAATTCTTTTCAATATTAGTTCCTGAAGGTGCCTTCAGTAGCAGGTTGGCAGCAAGCAATATCGGAAGCACGCTATTCGTCGAGAAACAGCCCTACGGCTATCTGACTGCGGGACGTTTCGTTGGTGGCCGCCATCTCTGGTTGCTTGCCAGCGGGACGGGCGTGGCCCCCTACCTTTCCATCCTGCGCGACCCGGATGTCTGGGAACGCTACGAAGAGCGCGTACTCGCCTATAGCGTCAGTTATGCCCGAGAAATTGCCTACCGCGATGCCTTGGCCGCACTGGCTGCGGACGAATTGCTCGGCGCCAATCGTCCGCCGTTGCGTTTCGTGCCAATCGTGACACGTGAGGTGGTGCCAGGAACTTTGGGTGCGCGACTGCCCACCCTGATTACCGATGGAACCCTTGAGCGTGAAGCGGGACTTGCCCTCTCTCCGGAAGACAGCCGTATCCTCATTTGCGGTAACCCGAAGATGCTCGATGATGTCCGCGACGCCCTTGTTGCTCGAGGACTGCGTTCAGACCGAAATGCGATACCGGGGCATTTCGCAACCGAGAATTACTGGTAAACGGTCCTCTTAATGACCAGGAGGCACTGATCTGGCATCCTAAATCAATGCTCCTACAAGAACCGGACTTGAATCTTCTGTCCGTGCAGGAGGAACGACCGCTGTAACTGAACCAGGTTTTACTGATGGGGAGCCGCACTGTATCCGACATCAATAGCAGCCAAGCAGAGGATGACCGATTTTCCGCCAGTCAGAGTTCCAATGCTGAACATCGGAACTTGGCCGGTAGCGCCAGTTCAGCTACAACACCGGTAAGCGCCCATTGAGATAGAGCAATTTGCTGAGTGCCCGCTTTCAGACGACTGGCCCGGAAGACCGCCAGCGGCCAGAAGGCGACATTAAGAATGTTCGTTCATTAGGTGCCTCTCAGGGATTCTGAATGACCATAGTCAAACTTGATATTCCATACAAGTAGCAGCAAGATACAAAGATACAAACATTACGGGTTTTTTTCACCAGCGCTTGATGCTATTTTTCTCTGATTAATTGTTAGGCTCCATATGCCTTTTTCAGCCTCAAAGTACCTCATTGCTCTATTTCTAGCGTGTTCAATCAGTGCGGCAGTCGCAAATGACTTATGCGTTGAAAGTGGCTTGGCAAGCATATCGCCTCGGAAAGATTGCCGAACAATTGAAGTCAAACTTTTGGACGAAAATGGTGAGCATACCGTCAAGATGGCTCGGGCATTTAAGGAGGAATTTAGGCACAATATTGATAGGTTTTATACCGCCTACAATTTTGCGATACAAACACCTGATGGAGAAATTTTTTTCCTCGGCGAATTTAAGCCGTGGGATACGTCGCTGTTTCAGCTTATATGGTCTAATGCACTTGGTATGAAACGCATCTATAGCGCTACAGCATCTCTTCGCGGAGATGAACTTTACGAGCGAATGTTGCACAGAGAAAACGGCAATTTTTGCGTTTTATATAGAATGAAGCAGCCATTTTTTGGTGAAGTTCAAGATTGCAGCAACGATTTTCATGCTCACATACGTAACTTCTCAAACAATATCGGCATACAGCCTGGAGTTATTGCACCGAACGAAGCCTGGCTCGAGGCTTGCAAGTTTTTTCTAAATGGGAAGACTGAATATTGCCGCGAAAACTACGTCAATCATTCAGCAACGATTGTGCAGCGCACTGACGATGGTAAACTCAACTACGTAGTTGAATTAAGTAATTTTTTTGACGACACAAAGATCAGTAGAAAAAATACTCCTAACTACCTTATTTTTGTAATCGACCCTATCGCGAGGGCGGTACGATTCGTTTCTGCAAATCAGAAGAACCTTGGTCACCAAGAATTGATTAATAGTTGGCGGAACTAGGCGCATAGCATTTCAGCAGGGCTAGTCGAAATTCACTTAAGGTTAATAGTTGAACGTCTGCATTCGTATTGCCCGAGCGACCCCAATGGGTCGGGAGCACATATTCACGGTACGAAAAAGCTGCCATTCAAGGCACGCGCTGGCTGAGCGGCGGCTAACCGGCACACAGACGCCGGACTCACAGTAATGGCTGAAAGTCGGCTAAGGCCGCCCCCTCAAGCAGCCCAGAACAAAGGATCGGTGAACCGCCACCCACCAGGCGTATCCTTTCCTCTCCGGCCTTGTTGCCGCCCAAGGACCCGACCATGCCCTACCTGTTCGAATTCAGCTATCACAATCCGACCCAGATCGTTTTCGGCCCCAACATCTTCGCCAAGCTGGACGGCCTGGTTCCGGCCGACGCCAGGGTGCTGCTGCTCTACGGCGGCGGCTCGATCAAGGGCAATGGCGTTTACGACAAGGTGACGGCCGCGCTGGCCGGGCGCGCGGTGGTCGAATTCGCCGGCGTCGAACCCAACCCGACGCTGGAAACCCTGTCCGTTGCGGTCGACCTCGCAAAAAGGCGGAAAATCGATTTCATCCTCGGCGTCGGCGGCGGCTCGGTGTCGGACGGCGCCAAGTACATTGCCTGTGCCGCGCTCTACGGCGGCGACGGCTGGGATATCGTCAGCGGCAGGCATGCCCCCAGGGAGGCGCTGCCGGTCGGCATCGTGCTGACGCTGCCGACCGGCTCGCCAGCAGCGAACTCGCCCTGCGCGCCCGCGCCAGCGGCCTCGAAGTCGTCATCACCTCGGCCCTCGAAAGCACCTGCGGCATCACCCACCTCGCCGCCGCCGTGGCGCCCGACGCGGTACACGGCCTGGCGACGGCGGATTGGTTTGTCAGCGACACCGGCCGATCACCGCCGGTCGTCGATGGGCGGATGCGATTGCCGCAGGGCTACGGGATCGGGTTCGCGACAGGTGGGAAGCATTGCGGCAGCGCCTCCCCCTAGCGCCGCGTTCCAGCCTGGTATCAGACCCGGCTCAGGTGCTCTCCAGCCAGCCGCGCAATTCTTCCGCTGCCAGATCGACAAAGGCCCGCAGCTTCGGCGGCATGAAGCGTTGCCGCGGATAAACGACGTGGATCGGGTCGGCTCTTGCGTGCCAATCCGGCAACACCTGGACCAGCTTGCCTGAAGCGCATTCTTCGCGGCACAGGTAGCGCGGCAACAAGGCGACGCCTTCAGCCGCCGCCACCATCGCGCGCACCACCCGCACGTCGTTGACCATCACCTGCCCGGACATCGGAACGACGACGCTGCCATGACTATCCGCCAGCGTCCACGCCTCCTTGCCGAGCGGCGTGAATTGCAGGCAGCAGTGGTGCCGCAGGGCCTGCGGAGAATCCAGCGGCGGCACGGATTTCAGGTAGTCCGGACTGGCGAAGGGCACCCAGCGGGCGATGCCGACATTCCTGGCGATCAGCGACGAATCCTTGAGGTCGCCCACCCGGACCGCCACATCGACCCCCTCGGCCACCAGATCGACATAGCGGTCCATCAGCACCATCTCGATGCGGACTTTCGGGTACAGGCGGCGCATCCCGGTCATGATCCCGGCCAGGATGTGATCGCCGATATCGGCCGGCGCCGTCACGCGCAGCAGGCCGGCCGGCTCGCCTTGCGACGCGGTGACCGCGGCTTCCGCATCGAGCAGATGCCCGAGCCCGGTCGAGGCATGCTGGAAATACAGTTCGCCGGCCTCGGTCAGATTGAGCCGCCGCGTCGTCCGCTGCAACAGCGTGACGCCGAGGCGTTTTTCCAGCGCCGCCACCCGATTGCTGACCGTCGAGGTCGGTCGACCAAGCAGGCGGGCAGCGGCGCTGAAACTCCCCGCCTGCACCACCTTGACGAATACCGCCGCTTCGTTGAAATCCATCGTTCGATTACCTTAACGCCACCGCTTCATTTAACCACCGATTGCATGGCTTTCATTAAAGTGGACCGTTCCGGCAAGCTTGGTGAAAATATTCCCGACGATTCACAGCGTTGCATTGCACAGGGGACTGGTCATGAAACTGCTGGACAGCTTCCATTCCTGCGGCCAGCGGCCCGGGCGTTCATCGGTCGGCGCCGGCCATCGGCTAATGGCCGCAACCCTGACCGCCATTCTTCTCAATGCCTGCTCGACGGAACACTACCTGGTCAATCAACGCCTGGAGCCACCCGGACACGGGCAGGCCGCCTACGCCATGCGCAACATCAAGCAGGCGGGCAACTCGGACAGCCTTTTCGTGGTCATGTCCGTTTCGGGCGGCGGATACCGCGCCGCCGCCATGGGCTACGGCGTACTCTCGGCGTTGCGCGAAACGGCCATCGCATGGGAAGGGAGCGAGAAATCCCTGCTGGATGAACTCGATGTAATCACCGGCGTATCCGGCGGCAGCCTGCTCGTGGGTTATTACATGAGCTACGGCAAGGACACCTTCAACAGTTTCGAAAACAACGTTCTCCATCAGGACCTGCAAGGCGCCCTGCTGTCACGGACATTGTCACCGCGAGGCTTGTGGCGACAGACATCCCCGCGATTCGGACGCAGCGACATCCTGCAGGAACTGCTCGACGAGAAGGTATTTCACGGAAGAACTTTCGCTGGCGTCGAACGTCAACGTCCTATGGGGATTATCAACGCCACCGACCTCGAATACGGAGAACGCTTCGAGTTCTCCCAGGATCAATTCGACCACCTCTGTTCGGACCTCGATTCGTTACCGATAGCCCGCGCCGTTGCCGCATCGATGACGGTTCCGCTCGTTTTGTCACCGATCACGCTCTGGAACCATAAAAGCGATTGCCCAACGACGACGAACCCCCTCCAGCTAAAAAGCCATGCCGCCTACAGCCACTACATCCATCTCGTCGATGGTGGCCTCTCCGACAACACCGGCATACAAACCCCGCTGGAACTCATCTCGGCCCGGGGCGGCCCGATCTGGTCGGCACGCGCGGCAGGGCTATCGGGAATCCGCAAGCGGGTATTCATCATCGTGAATGCCCAGGGCAAGACCGCATTTGAAGAAGACTCGCGGCCGGATACGCCCACCTTGCTGCGCCAGGTCAGCGCCATCATCAACATACCCATCGACCGCTATTCCGCGGCAAGCATCGAATTGCTCAAACAGGAAGTCGTACGCTGGCGTGCGGAGTTGCAGCAGGCCACCGACGAACAGCTCGGCGATACCATCGCCAGGGACACCGACTATTTCGTCATCGAGGTCAGCCTGGTTTCGCCGCCGCCCGGCATGGATACCGCCAGCCTGCTGGCGATACCGACCGCGCTGAGGCTGGAAGCCGCATCGGCCCAGGCGCTGCAGACCTATGCACACGACGCACTGCTCGCCCACCCGGAATGGCGGCGACTGATGACGACCCTGCATGCCCACCCGCCGACAACGGCAAGCGGCATGAACACACGCACCTCGCCGTAAAGCGCCAATTTCCAAAAGTCCAGCGGCCACCCATATCGATCCAATAGCCTGGCCGAGCCAATCTTTCATCTGATTGAAAAGTATTTTCGGATTTAACCATCTAGTAAGGGAATCGCCTGCCCTCTAAAGTACGTCCATCAACTTTCACAGGAGAGCAGTCATGAAAAAACTGGCATTCATCAAGCGCAGCAACGGCAGCCACTGGGTCGGCGACGGCTTCCCGGTCAAGAGCATCTTTTCCTACAGCGACATCGCCCAGGAAATGTCTCCCTTCCTGCTGATGGACTACGCCGGCCCGGCCGACTTCCCGGCCACCACGCGCAAGCTAGGCGTCGACCAGCACCCGCACCGCGGTAGGACTGCTTTTTGAAAACTGGCGAGTTGCTGAAATAAATCTAGCGAGTTGCTTTTTGAAAACTAGCAAGTTAGAAGAATGTCATAGCCGAAATACAGGCGCAAACACTCACCCAATAAGCATACCAGAATGAGTCAGGCGACGCCGCCGGGGAGGCTGGGGAAAACCCCCGCATCATTCCTCTCGGTAGATGACAGACAGGAGGCCGGCGAGGAAGGGCAGCGGCACGCACAGGGCGAACAGCGCAGCCAGCACAAGCAGGGCGCCGGACTTGAACAGTAGGGCGAACATGAACAGGCTGAGCGCAACCAGCCCGGCGGAGATGGCCACCTGAGTTTGCCCATATCCGCCCGTAATGAGGGCGGGCGGCCGCGTGGTTGTGACCCCTAGAGGCGGCCGCCCTTATGCGCCATGGGTCGGGCGGGCTGTCTGGCACTATGGTGCACCCTCATGCCAAGCCCTTTGCCCTGAAGAAAACCCTACGAAATCAGCCCGGCGCGGTGCAGCTGTTCGGCCATTTCATTGCGCTGCGCGCGCAGCTTGGCGATTTCGTCATCGATTGCCCTGATGCGTTCACGCCGCTGTTCCGGCGGCATGGCGTCGGCGGGCAGGTCCAGGCCATCGGCGATTTCTGCCATGCGCTCCATGATGGCCGGCTTCAGATACCAGTACAGCCCGGTTTCCGTGATTTCGCGTGGCGAGGCGGCGTGTTCGAGCAGGAAGTTGACGCCATTAAAACCCCGCTCAATCGCGAAAAATGAGAAGTCAAGCGCGGCGAACTGTCGCGCCTTGTTTGCGCCAAAACCGCCCGCCTTGGCATCGAGGGTACGCGCGACGGCCGCGAGAAAATCCGCCCTCGATACCGGGGCATCGCCGATGCGCTGGCGCTCGCCCTGCAATTCGGCGATCTGCCCGTCGACGCCCTGAATGGCGGCGGCAATCTCCTTGGCGGCGGCGTTAACCTGCTTCAGCAGGCCGGAAAGTTTGGTGGTCATTGCTCACCCCCCGGAAGCGTTTTGAGGATGCCAGAGAACGGGTCGTAGACGGGCTCGACGGCGTGGAATTCGAGCAATTGCGCGGCTTCAGTGCTGCTCAGGTCGAGCAGGTCGCCGGCCTCGTAGACAAGGCCGTTGCGTTGGATTCTCTGGGTTGCACGGTATTGCATGGTATTTCTCCTATGGGAAAACGAAGGTGTAGCGCTCGGCAAGGCTTGCCGCTTCCGCAAATGACATATCGGGGCAGGCGGCTTGCACGTTGCGCGCGGAGAGGTACAAAGCCCAGCCTTCCGGGGTGACGTTCCAGCCGGCGGGAATGGAAATCATTGGCGCCGGGGCGATGCCAGGCCAGGACGATTCGGCGAAACAAACGCTATTGGGCGGCTGGGGCATGTCGGTGAACGCGGCGAAAGCGAGCGGGGCCAACCCCTTGACCGCCGGTGGCACGGCCCCGAGAAAGCCGATATGTCGCAGGCACCATCCGGCCCGCCCGGAGACGCGCTCGAAGGCGGCCGAAACGTGCTTGAAGCGGCCTTCTCTGACAAGATTCAAGAGTTGCTGGCCCACCTTGGCCACGGCATACAAGCGGCCGCGCCGGGTGAAGAGTTCGGATACTTCGCCAAAAGCCGGGCCGTTGCTGGCCGGGTGTCCGAGTACCAGGGGGGCGCGCTCCGCGCGGCATTGGTAGTTCAGGCAGACGGCCTCAAGATCGCGGCCGGTCCAGGTCAACGTCTGGCCTGCCATGGTGGTATGGTCGCCGACCTTGAAACACTCGAAAACGCGGGTATTGCCGGTGGTCATGGCGTTGCCCCCTTGGGTTTGCATTGCTTCCGGCCGTTGACGATTTTTTCGATCTGGCGATTCGACAAGCGGAAACGCCTGGCCAATTTGTTGGCGGCATCGCGGACGGTGCGGGTTTTGAGAAGTTCGTCAAATTCGGCAACGATTTGCCGCGTCTTCAGCGCATTCATGGCGGCCTGGCAACGCGGTATGTAGATATGCCCGCCCTCGCTGTTGTAGGTATTGCCCAGGCGCAGCACGTTTTCCTCGCCAATCACGGCGCCCAGTTCGGCAAAGCGGATGGCCCCGACACACCCCAGCGGCGGAACGGATTTGTAGAGATAGGCTTCCGTTCCGCCGAAGGCGTTGAACAGATCAAGCGCCGGGCCAAAACCGATGACTTCGGCAATCTCGGTGGCTACCGCCGGCAATAGCGAGACAATCAGCGCCTTGCTTTCGTCGTCGAGTTGGTCATAATCGGGTAACACGCTTTCCCCTTTGAGTTCCTGACGGGGATATTGCCGGGGGAAGATGTTCAAAGAAATGGGGAAGCACTTCACCAATGCTCCCATCTTTGCCTTCGGCAACCGGCAACGGGAAGCGCCGGAAAGGGGGCGTCCGGCGAGCTCTGGTATCTGATTCGGGGGAAAATTCCCGGACCGGGCAGAATCGACCAGAGCGCGCAATGTGGGTATACCCATTTAACGGGGGTTTAACGCGGGTTCTTGCCCTGAACGGGGCGGGGTGAATACCAAGATAAAAAACCGCCAGCGGGCGATTCTGGCGGTTTGGGGGATGGCGGGTTCGCCGGGCGTTTCTATGCGGCCTCCCGTTTGAGCTTGCTCAGGGCGGGTTCCATGTCGCCAAGGAGTGCCTTGGCCCGTAGCAGCAGCACGCGGGCGGCGGCCATCGGGGCGCGCTGGGCGGCTTCCAATTCTTCCGGGATGCAGAGCGAACCGGCGCATTCGTAATCGGCGAGCAGGGCGAGGCCGTAGGCGGCGTCGACCAGGCCGGAGACTTCCATCAAGGCATCCCAGGCGGAACGTTCACGCATAGTTGGCCTCCCGTTCGGCGGTTTCGACGCGGTTGAGGGTGTCGACCGCAACGGCGCGGGCGGCGTGGTAGAGCGCGGCGGCGGCTTCGGGGCAGGCGTGTTGCGACTCGTTGACCAGGTGGCAGAGCAGGCGGGCCGATTGAATGGCGTACATCCGGGCCGGGGTCATGAACTGGCCGCCATTGCGGCAAATCAGTTCGGCGCGCTCGGCGGCGGCGTGCCGGTTGTCGACCGGGGCCGGGGCGTCCGGGCGGCGGGCGTGGCCTTCGGTCCAGTAGCGCCATAGGGCATCATCGCATTCGGCTTGGTAGGCTTCCACCTTGGCGCGGTGCGCGGGGGCGACCTTGACCGGGGAGAGCGAATACAGCCAGCCGGGCAGCTTGCGCAGGGGCAGGCAAACCATTTCATAGGTTTTGCCATCCTTTCCAGTTGTGGAGATAAGCCCCATAACTGCCCGAAAACGGCTTGTCAGCTTGACATGCTGGCCCTTCCAATCCACGCCGATGGCTTCGCAAATCGGTTTGACGGGGGCGAAGGGTTCGCCGTTGTGCTCTACCAGGTAGAGGGTGTCACCGTGAAAGGCGACGGGGAGAAGATCAGCCATGATTGGCCTCCTACATGATTCGTTCAAGAAAGCCCCTGTTCAGGGGGCGGCCAGGTACTTGAACACGGCATGTAGACCGCCCGCAACTTTTCCCTTGCGGGTGTTGTATGGTTGCGCGCTACCCGGCCATAAGGCATGGCCGTAAAAAATCCGCGATGACTGACGGGCGCGGATTCCGCTACATGTGGTGTGTTCAGCACCTTAGAATATTCTGCGCGTTATCGCGGGGCGGCGTCAACCGGAAAATTAACGCGGGGCGCCCCCGCCCCGCTGGCCACGGTCAAGCGCCCCGCTATTTCTTGGACATCAACCTTTCGAGGCAATCAAAGAGGACATCGAGCGGCCCTGTCATGGTTTCCGCAACCTCACTTGCGGACATTTCGGAATGGCGCGCGTGGACAAGGATTTTATGGGCGGACTGAAGCTGAAACAGGGCGTGATCCATGCGGCGCAAGGTCTTTCGGGTTTTCATGCGGTTTCTCCTTGGTGGTTGAAAATCGGTTTGGCCGGGGTGGGGGGAAGCGGCGGCGGCGCGGTCGACTCCCGCCGGCTGCGCGATTTCAGCCAGTTTTCCAGCCCGAGAATCAGCGAGCGCATACTGTGGCGGTCAAGAAAACGCGGGTTCTCGGCCTTGCACACGTGCTTGCAGAAGGCGATCAGGCGCGGATCGTGCGCGGCGCCGGACCAGCCCAGCCTTTTGGTCATATCGAGGGCGTAGCGCCATTGGTGCTGCGTCGGGCGGTCGGGGCCGCCCGTTGCCGGCATCGGGGCGTTCGGGCTGGGTTCGAGCGCCCCCAGATCGCGGAGATGGTCGACCAGCAGCGAGAGGTCATCATCGCTACATTCCTTGGCGCTGCGCTTGCCGGTGTGCTTTTCCATGAAGTCGCGGCGGGTGTCTTCGTCCCAGCCCAGGCGCTTGGCGCCGGCGTAGAGCATCTTGTGGAGGGCGGGGCGGTTCATTGCTTGCCCCGCTTGGCGCCGGGGGCGTCCGGTTTGAGTTGCCCGGCGGCGGTAACCAGGATGCCGGCGTCGACCTTTTGCCCATACATATTTTCGGCAATCCGGAAAACGTCCGCCAGCGCGCGCAATCCGCCATTTTGCGTGGGCCGGCAGGCGATGGCGCAGGCGGCTTCGGTCAATGCCTTGCGTTCGGCGACGGTCATTCCCTCGCCCGCGCCCCGCCAGGCGAGCCAGGCGTCGACGTCATCCGCCCTACTCTGCGGGAAATCGTAGCGATTGGCGCGGCTGGCCAGGCGCGCAAAGCGGGCGCTCTTGCCCCAGATCATCCCGGACAGGTCGGGGTTGCCCTGCATGATGATGGCGGCGCCGGTGGCGTCGTGCAGGTCGGAAATCACGTCGATTGCCTCGCCAAGCTTCTGGCATTCGTCGAGGATCAGCAGATCGCCGGGGCGCAAGGCGGCTTCGATGGCGCCCATTTGGCTGCCGTTCCGGTAGGCATGGCCCCCGATGTTCAGGTGTTCGGCAATCTTCGCCAGAGCGGCGCTAAGGGTCTTGTCCGTGCCGTCAAACTGGATGCGGACGGCGCCGGTGGCGTTATGGGTGCGCGGATGATTGGCGGCGTAGTAGCGGGCAGCCTCGCTCTTGCCGATTCCCCAGGCGCCGGTCACTGCGACCAGGATTCCCCATTGGTGCGCTTGCGTGTAGAGGGATTGCAGGGTATCGAAGGTCGGGGTCAACGCATAGCCGGCATCATCGGACGCCCCCCGTTTTTCGCTTTCAAGCCATTCTTCCAGGGCGGCGATGGCTTCGGCGGCGTCGTCGTCGTTATAGCGCCTGAGTTGATGAATCGGCCTTCCGGCAAGCAATCGCTTTATGTGCTCTTCCGGGACACTGGCCAACCAGGCGATGCGCGGCAAGGTATGGCCGGACGCCAGGCGCGCGGCGACTTCGCGCAGGGTGGTTTGCTGCTTCTCGGTGAACTCGTTCTGGCCAAGTTCTGTTATCATGGCGTTGCTCCTTCTGGCTTGGTTGTTGGAAGGGATTTCAACAAGTCAAACCCTTGTGTTGCAGGGCTTGGCGTTTGTGCCTTCGGCGAGGTCGGCGCAAATTTCAGCGGGTCAAAGTCGACGGCGGTCGGCTTTGGCCCGTTTCCATTGGGGGGCCGGATGGCTACAGTGTGTCCTTCCGTGGGATGCTGGAATTGGCCGGGCAGCAGCTTGACCGGGGGCGGCGCGGTCATCCGTGCCAGGGCGGCGGCGATGCCTTCGCCCCCGGCCGTCGTAATCGTTGCCCCAAACGGGATTTCAGGCGCGGGCGGCGATTCGGCGAGCAGGCGGCGGCCTTCCTGCATGAGGTCGATCTTCTTGGTTTGCGCCTTCAATTGCCGGATGTTGGCCTTTGCCAGCCCGGCGAGGCGGCCCTGTTCCTTGGCGCCTTGGCCGCCATTCTGCCCGTAGGGGAGCTCTTCCGGGATGGCGTGCAGGGTGCCGGCGGCGTCGACGTGGTAAATCGCTTCTGGCGCCCATTTGGCGGCCATGATCTCGATTTTTAGGCCGATCAGGGGAATGAGGAAATCGGCGCGATACCAGCGGCCGCGATACTCGATCCCGCCCTTTCTGACGGCCGCGCTTTCGCGTTCGGAGAAGGCAAAAATCAGGTCGTTGCGGGAAACGCGGACGCCTCGCCAGCCCTCGGCGATGGCCTTGGCGCGCTTGTCGTTCGGGCTGCTGCCGTCGGCTTGCGGCGTGGTCCGGTAGAGGCTCAGGCAGGCGTCGACGTCGCGCTGGAATGCTTCATCATCGCCAGCGTGGGATACCGGGTCGGCGCCCTGCATATGCGTCCGCTTGTTGAGGCGGTCCCCGCCGATCCAGCCCGGCATCATGGAAAAAAACGACTGTTCGACCAGGCCGAAAACGTGTTCAATCTGCTTTGCCGGGGCGTTGTAGGGGCGGGCGCGGGAAATCGCCGGGAATTGTCCGGCGGGGAGTAAATCGCCGGCTTCTCCGTTGCCCAGCAAGGAAATCTGGAATGTTTGGAAGGATTCGACCAGGGCGGCAAGCGCCTGAAAGCCGGTAATCATGGCCTCCCACTTGAATTCCCGCCCGTGATCCAGGCGCAGTTGACGCGGCAACCCCCAGGCGTCGACCATGGCGACAAACGAGGCGGCTACGTCTTCCTGGCGAATGCCGCGCCCCTTGGGGAGTGTGACGACAGTCACGAACAGGTCATAGGTGGCCACGTCAAGCCAGCAAATCAGGCGGGCGTGGACGCGGCGGCCGTTGATTTCCCGGACGACATCCATAGGGTGGACGTCGCCGACGACGATGTCTCCGGGCCGCAAGCCTTCGCGGGTGCGCTGGATTCGCGGGGTCAAGTGGTCGGCGAAGCGCTTGGCGTTCTGTTCCTTGACGGCAACCAGGGCGAAACGGCGGAATCTTTCGACAAAGGCGCGGGTTGGCGTGCAGATGGCAAGGGTAGCGCCGGCCCAGCCGGCGGCCCGGCAGCGCTGCAACAGTTCCGCGCTGGCCAGCCGGCAAACACCGCGCGCGCTGGGGGCGCCCGCTGCCCACAATGACCTGACATGGGTAGCGAACGACTCGGCGATCTCCGCCTTTGTCTCGGCTTCCAGCGGGCAGGCGGCATCCCATTGGCGCGAAACCAGCGCGCGCGGGGCGCTTTCCTCGCGCGGCTTGCGCCGAAGCGCCGGCGGGCCGCCCGCGTCGACCAGGCGGAGCCATTCGCGCAGCGTGCTCAGGCCCGGTTTCCAGGGCTTGCCGTTCGGCTTGGTCACTTCCTGACCGGCGATGTCCCGCAGGGCCGCGCCCCGTTGCCGGCTGCCTTCCGGGAATTGCAGCGCGGGGGCGATCAGGTCGAGTTTCCAGCATTGCAGCGCGTAATCTTCGGCGACGCGGGCCGTGTACTTGTCGGCTCCGGGCAGATCGAGCGGCGCCGGAAATTTAACGGCGGTTCCGGCTTTGTAACGCTTGTGCCAAATATCGCGCAAATCGGCGGGGAGGCTGGGGGCGTAGACTTGTAGCGCCTTCCCCACATAGCGCACCTTAAGCCGGACGCCTCGCCAGGTGCCGCCGTTGTAACAGCCCAGGGCCGCGCCTTGGGCCGCGCGCAAGCCGATCGACGCGATTTCGGCTAGGTCTTCCATTGCAACCCATGATTCATCTATTGGCTGGATAGCGCCGGGCAGGCTGAGGTTTTCGGGCTGGCGAAGCATGCAAGTTGGTTCCATTTCACACCCGCCCAACCTCGCCGTGCTTCATGCCCAGCTTTACGGCGGCCCGGTGGCTTTCGCCAATCCGCCCGGTATAGCGACGATGCAGCAAGCCCCAGACAATCGCCGGATTTAGGCCATTGGCCAAAGCCCAACCCCGTATGCTCTGCCCCCTGTAGGAGAATTCCTCCATGATTTGCTCAGGTGTTTTCAGCGGCGCCTCGCTCATTTCTGCCTCCGTAGGTCTAGAATCAAAATTTGCTTATTAGTAATGATGGCAAATATTAGCACATTTTCACTACGGATCACAACTATTAGCCCATGCTCACAAATGATTTTGATTTGGCTGCCGCCGGTAGCAGGTTGAGGGAGGAGCGGGAGCGGCTTTGCCTTACTCAAGCCCTGTTTGCGGGCAAGGTTGGGGTAAACCGAATGACCCAGGTCAATTACGAGAGCGGCAAACGCTCCCCGGATGTGGTCTATCTTGCGGCGGCCTATGGGGCGGGGGTGGACGTGGGCTACGTCATTACCGGCAAGCGAAGCGCAGCGCCGGATTTCTACCGGATGTCGACGGTGTTCTTGTTGGCCAGCATCGAAAGGCGAACGGGGTTTGCTGAGGATGTCCTTTCATTCGTGATCGAAGCCGTAGCCGATGCGGCGGCGGCCGAATGGATGGCGGGCGCGCGCGAAATGCCGGAGAACCAGGGGGAAGGGGAGGATATTGCCGTCTGGCTACCGATTTCTGATCTCAACTCCCTTGTTGCAGCCCTCGACGAAAACGCGCGGCTGCTGCGCGATATTTTCGCGGTCGTCCATGCTGCCCTAGCCTTCAACCCATCGCTTAGGCTGGCCGGAGGAAAACGCCTCGCCGCGGTCCTGATGCTGTTCCGGGCTTTCCGCACTTCTGGCGAAGTCGACCGCGAGGTGGTTGAAAATGCCCTGAAGTTGGCGGCGCCGTGATCTTGTTGCACCTTCGTCAACCGCCTTCGTCAACATTCGTTAAGCGTTTGCTTATATTTGCCTGAAATCCTCTAAAACCCTTGCCCCGCAAGGATTTGATGCACCTTCGTCAACTTCCTGCCTTGGGCTTCAGCAACAGCAAACCCCGGCCGCCAGGCTAAAACCGTACCGCCCAGGCTCGGGACACTATGCGCAGCCCTTTTCGGTGAAGCGCCCTGTTTACCGGGCTTTCCGGCAATTCCCCGGTGCGCCGGCCCTGCCCGGCCCATCCCGCTCCCATTCGCCTCCTGTCGCCTCTTCCCGCTTACTTGCTGAAAATATTCCAGCACAGACGCCAGATTTCAAACAACAGCCCTAGCGGCTTCGAGACGGTAACCATCGTCTATGAAGGCGGCGTCTCGCACCGCGATTCGTCGGGCGGCGGCGGCAGCATCGGCCCCGGCGACGTGCAGTGGATGACTGCGGCCTCCGGCCTGATCCACGAGGAATACCACAGCCCCGAATTCGCCGAAAAAGGCGGCGCCTTCGAGATGGTCCAGTTGTGGGTCAACCTGCCGGCCAAGGACAAGATGGCCGCCCCCGGCTACCAGGGGATCACCGCCGGGCAGATTCCCGCGGTCGACCTGCCGCGCGGCGCCGGCCAGGCCCGCATCATCGCCGGCCGTTATGGCGATGCCAGTGTCGAAACGGCGGGCCCGGCCAGCACCTTCTCGCCGATGAACGTCTGGGACTTGCGCCTGAAGGCCGGCCACCGCGTCGCCTTCGACCTGCCGGACGGCCACACTACGGCGCTGTTCGTGCTGCACGGCAAGCTCCGCCTCGACGAGCGCCACGCGGTCCGCGCTGCCGAACTGGCCGTGTTGGAACGCGCCGGCAGCCGCCTGGAGTTCGACGTCACCGAGGACGCCACGGTGCTGCTGCTCAACGGCGAGCCCCTGAACGAACCGATCGTCGGCTACGGCCCCTTCGTGATGAACAGCGAAGCGGAAATCCGCCAGGCGATCAACGATTTCAACAGCGGCCGTTTCGGACAGATCGGCCATTGACCCGCAGCATCCAACTTCACAGGAGAAACCACCATGAGCAACCCCGCCAATTTCGCCAACGCCAAGCCCAGCATCGACCCGGCCAACGCCGCGATGCTGCTGATCGACCACCAGAGCGGCCTGTTCCAGACTGTCGGCGACATGCCGATGCCCGAGTTGCGCGCTCGGGCGGCGGCCCTCGCCAAGATGGCGACGCTGGCCAAGCTGCCTGTGATCACCACCGCTTCGGTGCCGCAGGGCCCGAACGGCCCGCTGATCCCGGAAATCCACGCCAATGCCCCGCACGCCCAGTATGTGGCGCGCAAGGGCGAGATCAACGCCTGGGACAACCCGGAGTTCGTCGCCGCCGTGAAGGCCACCGGCAAGCAGCAGCTGATCATCGCCGGCACCATCACCAGCGTCTGCATGGCCTTCCCGGCCATCAGCGCGGTGCATGAAGGCTACCAGGTGTTGGCCGTGGTCGATGCCTCGGGCACCTACAGCAAGATGGCGCAGGAAATCACGCTGGCCCGCGTCGTCCAGGCCGGCGTGGTGCCGATGGACACCGCCGCCGTCGCCTCCGAGCTGCAGCAGACCTGGAACCGCGCCGATGCGCTGGAGTGGGCCGAGGTCTATACCAAAATATTTCCGGCCTACCAGTTGCTGATCGAGAGCTACGGCAAGGCGCAGGAAGTCGTCAAGAACAACGAAGTGCTGGATTCCCAGCGTTAATCCCCCCGCAACAATCGCAAAGGAGAATCACCATGAGCAAGCCCTACGTCAAACTCGACAAGAACAACGCCGCCGTTCTGCTGGTCGATCATCAGGCCGGTCTGCTGTCGCTCGTCCGCGACATCGATCCGGACAAATTCCGCAACAACGTGCTGGCCGTGGCCGACGCGGCCAAGTACTTCAAGCTGCCGACGATCCTGACGACCAGCTTCGAGAACGGCCCAAACGGCCCGCTGATGACCGAACTCAAGGAGATGTTCCCGGAGGCCCCGTACATCGCGCGCCCCGGCAACATCAACGCCTGGGACAACGAGGACTTCGTCAAGGCGGTCAAGGCCACGGGCAAGAAACAGTTGATCATCGCCGGCGTCGTCACCGAGGTCTGCGTTGCCTTCCCGGCGCTCTCGGCCATCGAGGAAGGCTTCGAGGTCTTCGTAGTCACCGACGCCTCCGGCACCTTCAACGAATTGACCCGCGATTCGGCCTGGCGTCGCATGGAAGCGGCCGGCGCGCAACTGATGACCTGGTTCGGCATGGCCTGCGAACTGCATCGCGATTGGCGTAACGATATCGAGGGTCTGGGCGCGCTGTTCGCCAACCATATTCCCGACTATCGCAACCTGATGAACAGCTACACCACCGTCCTGAACGCCAAGTAACGCCGTGGGGCCCGGCTTCCCGGGCTCCCGCTCACCCCAAGGAACCCACGCCATGCAAAAACTGTTGCAACTCAAGACCAGCCTCTTTGCCAACCAAGGGCAATCCAGCCAGTTGTCCGACGCCTTCGTCGCCGCCTGGCAAGCCAGCCGGCCCGGTTCGGCCGTCACCGTCCGCGACTTCGCCGTCGATCCCGTGCCGCACCTCGACGGCGCCGGCTTCCAGGCCTTCCTGAGCAAGCCGGAAGAGCGTACGGCCGGGCAACGGGCCAAGGTGGCCTATTCCGACCGGTTGATCGAGGAATTGAAATCGGCCGACGTCCTCGTCATCGGCCTGCCCATGTACAACCTCGGCATGCCGTCGATGCTGAAGGCCTATTTCGACCATATCGCCCGTGCCGGCGTAACTTTCCGCTACACTGAGAGCGGCCCCAAGGGCTTGCTCGCCGACAAGAAGGTCTACGTCTTCGCGACGCGGGGCGGCCGTTACGCCGGAACCCCTTTCGACACGCAGACCGACTATGTGCGCAATTTCCTCGGCCTCATCGGCATCAGCGATGTCGAATTCGTCTATGCCGAAGGGCTGAGCATGGGCGAGGAGAGCAAGGGGGCCAGCCTGGCCGGCGCTCACGCCGAACTGGCGCGAATCGCCGCCTGAGCGTAAATTTTCGCCAACCGTCGAAAGGAATTCACATGTCCGCCATCCCTACCGTCAAGGCCACCCTCGAAGAGACGCCCTATCTGGTGTCGTTCAGTGACGATCTGGGCCATGCCTGGAGCGCCGACGAACCGACCGAGGTCGGCGGCGGCAACCGTGCGCCGACCCCGGAACGGCTGATCCTGGCCAGCCTGGGAGCGTGCACCGCGATCACCCTGAAGATGGTCGCCGCCCGCCGCCAGTTGCCCCTGACCGGTGTCGAGGTCGAATTGCAGCTCAATCCCGCCGGCAAGCCGGTGGCCGGCAACGACATCGTGCGCCGGATCACCGTGCAGGGCGACCTGAACGAGGAGCAGCGGGCGCAGTTGCTGAAAGCGGCCAACGCCTGCCCGATGCACAAGCTGCTGACGGGTGAAATCCGCGTCGAAACCGAACTCGGCATCTGAACGTAGGCACACGGTAGAGGGGGAGAAATGGGCACGAATCGTCTGGAGGCCTTCAGCGACGGTGTGCTGGCCATCATCATCACCATCATGGTGCTGGAGATGAAGGTGCCGCATGGCGAGTCCTTCACCGACTTGTTGCCCGTCATGCCGGTTTTTCTCAGCTACATCCTGAGTTTCGTTTACGTCGGCATCTACTGGAACAATCATCACCATCTGCTGCATACCGTGCACCGGATTTCCGGGCCCATCCTGTGGGCGAACCTCCACTTGCTGTTCTGGCTGTCACTCTTTCCCTTCGCGACCGGGTGGATGGGCGAAAACCACTTCGCTTCTTCCCCCACGGCCCTTTATGGCGTCGTTTTGTTCATGGCCGCATTCGCTTACCAGCTCCTGCAGTGTTCGATCATCGCCGGCGATGAAGGGCAATCGGTTCTCGAACAGGCTCTGGGGAAAGACTGGAAGGGCAAGGCCTCGGTGCTTTTCTACATGGCCGCCATCGCTGCCGCGTTCTGGATGGCCTGGGCGGCACAGCTGCTCTATGTCATCGTCGCGCTGATGTGGCTGATCCCCGACCGGCGCATCGAGCGTTCCATCCAGCACAAGGACACCCGGAAAGGAAGCCCATGACTACCATCGTTCGCATCCCTTCCCGCGACGCCGATCTGGGCGATGGCATGATCGTGCGGCGCACCCTCCCCACGCGCCAGCAACGCATGGTCGGCGCGTGGTGCTTCCTCGATCATGCCGGTCCGATCGACTTTGCTCCGGGTCGCGGCATGCACGTCGGCGCGCATCCCCACATCGGCCTGCAGACCTTCACCTGGCTGATCGAAGGTGAGGTGCTGCATCGCGACAGCCTGGGCAACGAGCAGGTCATCCGCCCCGGGCAGGTGAACCTGATGACCGCCGGCCGCGGTGTCGTCCATACCGAGGATTCGCTGCACGGCGGCCAGCGCCTCCATGCGGCGCAACTGTGGATCGCCCTGCCGCCCGATTTCGAGGGCTGCGCCCCGGATTTCGCGCATTACCCCGTCCTGCCGCAATGGCAGGAGAACGGCGCCCGCCTGACCCTGCTGGCCGGCGCCTATGGCGAACGCACGGCGCCGACCCGCCTGTATTCGCCGCTGCTTGGTCTCGACATCACCAGCGACGCGGCGGGTGCGGTCGACCTGCGACTGGACCCCGATTTCGAATACGGGCTGCTGCCGCTGACCGGGGAAGTCGCCATCGGCGACGAAATCTTCCGGGTCGACGAATTCGCCTTCATCGGCCGCGGCCGTGACCGGCTCGGCGTGAAGCTCGCTGCGGAGAGCAGGGCGTTGCTGCTCGGCGGACAACCGTTCGCCGAGCCGGTCCTGATCTGGTGGAATTTTGTCGGTTTCAGCAAGGCGGCCATTGCTCAAGCACAGCGCCAGTGGGAACGTGGCGACGCCCGTTTCGGGGCCGTGGGCAACGGTCAGGCACCGCGTTTGATCCCGCCCCCCTTGCCCTGGCGCGATACCTGACGAGAGGATACCGAAGGGCAATGGAATCGGGTTCCGATGGAAGGGAAGCGCTGCAGTAGCGCTCCCGGTTAAAGCGCAACGGATCGAGAGTTGAATTTCCGGATATCGGCCTTGGCTGACGCCAGCTTGTCGATGCGCTGGCGAGCCATATGGAATCGTCACCGGGCATCCTTCGTGAAGCGTTCGAGATACAAGTACACAACCGGCGTCAGATAAAGTGTCAGGAACTGGGAAACGACCAGCCCCCCCACCACCGCCAAGCCGAGCGGACGTCTGACCTCGGCCCCGGCACCAAGACCGAGTGCGATCGGCAGCGTTCCTACCAGTGCCGCCATGGTGGTCATCATGATTGGCCTGAAACGTACCAGGCAGGCCTTGACGATCGCTTCGGCAGCGGCCATCCCATCCTGTCTCTGCCGCGCCAGCGCAAAGTCGATCATCATGATGGCATTTTTCTTGACGATGCCGATCAGCATGATGATGCCGACGAAAGCGTAGAGGCTGAGGTCGACGCCGAATATCAGCAGCGTCACCAGCGCCCCCAGGCCAGCGGCGGGCAACCCGGAAAGGATGGTCAGGGGGTGAATGAAACTTTCGTAGAGGATGCCGAGAACCAGATAAACGACGAGAACAGCCACCAGCAAAAGCATGCCAAGACCTTGCAGCGAGGACTGGAAGGCTTGCGCGGTTCCCTGCAGGCTGGTGTTGAGAGAGACTGGCACCCGTACTTCCTGCTCCAGCGTCTTGATCTTGTCCACTGCGTCACCAAGGGATACGCCGGGCAGCAAATTGAAGGATATGGTGACCGATGGCAACTGGCCCTGATGGTTTACCGTCAGCGCCTGCGTTTTGCGGCTGAAGTGGGCCACCGTATCGAGCGGTATGAGTTTGCCGCCGCTGCCGCGGACATAGAGATGCGACAACGTTTCCGGCTTGCTCTGGAATTCCGGCGCAACCTCGAGAATGACCTGATATTGATTGGTCGAACCATAGATGGTGGACACCTGTCGCGCACTGAACGCGCTCTGGAGGGCATCCTCCACTTGGCCGTAGGTCAGCCCCAAGGTCGCCAGCTTGTCGCGGTCGATATCGAGGGCAACCACAGGGCTGAGGTTGTTGAGGTTGTTGGTCACATCGACGAAACCGGGCAGTTGGCGGATTCGCTCGGTCAGGGTCGCCGTCCATTGATACAGTTCATCCAGATCGGTGTCCTGCAAGGTGTATTGATACTGCGCAGCGGTGATCTGCCCCCCGATCCGGATCACCGGCGGGTTCTGCATATACGCCTTGATGCCGGGCACGGCAGCCAGTTTGGGCCGCAAGCGCTGAATGATTTCGTCCGGGGACGAATTGCGTTCCTCGCGCGGCTTGAGGATCATGAATACCGTACCGGTGTTGGCGGTCGGACGGATACCGCCGGCGCCGACGGCCGACATGAAGGACGCGACATCCGGATCCTGCGCAACGATTTCGGCGATAGCCCTTTGGTGTTGAACCATAGAGGCGAAGGAAACGTCCTGCGCCCCCTCGGTGAAGGCGATGATCTGGCCGGAATCCCCACTCGGGATGAAATCCTTGGGCACCAACGTGAAGAGAAAACCCGTCAGCAACAGGGTGGCGAAAAAGCTGGCCAATACGGCTCTCGGGTGCGCCATGGCCATGCCGAGCGTGCGTTCGTAGGCGGCCGTCAAAGCGCTGAAGAAGCGCTCGAACATGAGGAATGCCGGGCCGTGCGATTCCGGCTCCGCATGCTTGATGTAACGGCTGCACAGCATGGGCGTGAGCGTTAGCGAAACGAATCCGGAAACCAGGATGGCCGCGCAGATGGTCACCGCGAATTCATGCAGGAGCCGGCCGACGATACCCCTCATGAAGAGCACGGGAATGAAAACCGCGATCAGGGAAATCGTCATCGAAATGATGGTGAAACCGATTTCCCGGGAGCCCTTGATCGCAGCCTGAAAGGGAGGTTCCCCCTCTTCGACGTGACGCACGATGTTTTCGAGCATGACGATGGCGTCATCCACGACAAAGCCCACGGACAAGGTCAGCGCCAGCAGGGAGAGGTTGTCGAGGCTATAGCCGAACACCGACATTGCGGCAAAGGTTCCCACGACCGAAATCGGCAACGCCAGCGCGGGAATGAGCGTGGCCGAAAGGTTGCGCAAAAAGAGCAGAATGACCAAGATCACCAGGAAACCGGCCAGGATGAGGGTGAACTGGACGTCGGCGATGGCTTCGCGAATGGAGAGGCTGCGGTCGAACAGCACCTTCATCTCGATCGCCGCCGGCAGCTTCGCCTGGAAGGAAGGAAGAATCCGCTTGATGGCATCGACCGTTTCGATGGTATTGGCGCCAGGCTGGCGCTGGATGGCCAGGACGATGGCGCGCTTGTCCACGTTCCAGCTGGCGATCTTGTTGTTTTCAACGCTGTCGATCGGTGTCGCGACTTCCTCGAGCCGTACCGGCGCACCGTTTTTCCAGCTGACGATCAGCGGGCGGTAGGCAGCTGCGTTGACCAGTTGACCGCCATCCTTGATGGCAAAAGTCTGCCGGTTGCCATCGAGTTGGCCGACTGGCTGATTGACGTTGTTTTGGCCGAGGGCCTGTTGCAGTTCGTCGATGCCAATGCCGCGACTGGCCAGTTGATCCGGATTGGCCTGAACCCGGACAGCGAATTTCTGGGAACCGAAAACCTGAACCTGCGCGACACCCGGAATGGTCGACAGGCGCTGGGCAAGCTGGGTTTCGGCATACTCGTTGACCAACGACAGCGGCAGCGTCGACGACGACATGGCGATGTAAAAAATTGGCGAGTCGGCCGGGTTCACCTTGCGAAATGAAGGGGGGGCCGGCATGTTCTGCGGCAATTTGCGCAGTGCGGCGGAAATGGCGGACTGCACATCCTGGGCCGCCGCATCAATGTTGCGATCCAGCGAAAACTGAAGCGTGATGGAAGTCGAGCCTTGGGCGCTGGTCGAGGTCATCGAATCGAGACCGGCGATGGTCGAGAACTGGCCCTCAAGGGGCGTGGCCACGGCGGCGGCCATGGTTTCCGGAGAAGCGCCCGGCAGATTGGCGGTTACGGAAATCGTCGGAAAATCGACGGTGGGCAGTTCGGCCACGGGCAGGGCGCGGTAGCCGATGATGCCGAAGATGAGGAACGCCGCCATCAGCAGCGTGGTCATCACCGGCCGGCGAATACAAAGCTCAGGCAGATTCATGCGGCGCTTCTCAGTTTCGGGCTTGGACAACTGCCGGCGACGGCGCGGAATCGGCTGCCTTGGCGTCGCTCGCGTCCGTGGGCTTGATCTGGACCGTGGTCCCCGGCGCCAGTCTCAGCTGGCCGTCCGTGACGACGGTTTCACCAGCGGCAACCCCCTTCGCGATGGCGGCCAGATTGCCGGACGTTGCCGCAATCTGGATTTTTCGGGGCTCCACTGTCTCATCCTCTTTGACGACGAACAGGAAGTTGCCGTCCGCCCCTTGCTGAACGGCTTCGGTCGGCACCACGACCGCGTCGGTGAGGGTATCGAGGTGCATGGTGACATTCAGAAACTGCCCCGGCGTCAGCTTTTCTTCCCGATTTTCCAGCACCGCCTTCATCTGGATCGTACCTGTGGCAGTGTCTACCGCGTTGTCGATAAACTTGACGCTCCCCTCGAAGGATTGCTCCTTGTTTCCCGGAATGGTCACCAGCGCTGTCAGCTGGCCGCGGTCCAGCGCGGCATGCAAACGGGGAAGATGTTTTTCCGGCACTGAAAACGTCACGTAGAGCGGCTGTACGCGATTGACCACGACCAGCGCCGTGTCATTGACCTTCACCGCCGATCCGGGAAATACGAGGCGTGCACCGACCACACCGGCAAACGGGGCGCGCAGGGTGGCATAAGTGAGCTGCAGACGCGCCAATTCAAGGGCGGCCTTGTCTGCCTTGACTGTCGCCAGTGCAGCAGCCTCTATCGTTCGTACATCGTTGACCTTTTCCTCCGAGATAAAACCACGAAGCTTCAAGGCAGCGTAGCGCTCGACATCGGCTCGCGCCTTGGCCAGTTGTGCCTCATCCTTGGCCAGATTGGCGTCGGCTTGCTGCAAGCGGGCCTCGAAATCACCCGGATCGAGCTTGACCAGCACATCCCCCTGCTTGACGTGCTGGCCTTCGGTATACATCACGCCAGCCACCTGACCATCCAGCCGTGATTTGACGGTCACGCTTTCATAAGCCTCCGCTCGCCCCACAACTTCAAGCAGCACGGGAATATCGGCAGTGACCGCCTTGGCGACCGTCACCGGTACTCGCGGGGTAGTCTTTGCGGTTCCGGCAGCGCCGTTACTGCGCGCGGTCTGATACCAGTATCCAGCAGCGATCACGACCGCCATGACAACACCTGCCAGCAGAAGCTTCGACTTAGTCATGGATCGCCACCGAAACATTGGAGAAGACATGAAGAGGCATTTTCGAATCCAAATTCATTAGCAATGCTAACGAACACGATAGCACCTATAATGGGCAAATGAAACGGTTTCCAGATCAGGGAGAAGGGAAGACAGGGTGACTGCGCCCGTGCCGACGACGAAAGAGCTCTTCGGGATTGCCATCGGCGATTGCGCGAGAATCTGGCGCAACAAGGTTAACGAGCGGTTGCGCCCGTTGGGTCTCAGTCAGGCGACATGGCTTACCTTGTGGAACCTGTCCTGGTTTCCCGATGGCCTTGGACAAGCGGAACTGGCCGAGCGACTGGGCATCGAGGGGCCTACGCTGGTTCGTCTGCTTGACCGCCTGGAAAAGGATGGATTGGTCCAGCGAGTCGCATCTGTGGGTGATCGGCGCCGCAAGGTCGTCGTACTGACCGAAAGTGCCCGCCCCCTGCTGGCGCAGGTCAAGAAAATCATTGCCGATTTACGCATGGACGTCATGCAGGCCATTCCCGACGACCAACTGGAAGCGGGACTACGGCTTCTGAATCTGGTTCAAGAGCGCCTGTCATGCGCCAAAACGTAGCCACCACGGGTGCCGCCAGGGCCGAATCCACTTTTTGGTCTGGGTACGCGCCTGCTCCCGCCGGACATCGCAACCGCTTCTGCCATCGGGATTGACGAACAGCCGCCCGCCGGGCGTATCCTTCCCTCTCCGGCCTTTCCGCCGCCGCCTGAGGATCCGACCATGCCCTACCTGTTCGAATTCAGCTATCACAATCCGACCCAGATCGTTTTCGGCCCCAACAGCTTCGCCAAGCTGGGCAGCCTGGTTCCGGCCGACGCCAGGGTGCTGCTGCTCTACGGCGGCGGCTCGATCAAAGGCAACGGCGTTTACGACAAGGTGACGGCCGCGCTGGCCGGGCGCGCGGTGGTCGAATTCGCCGGCGTCGAACCCAACCCGACGTTGGAAACCCTGTCGGCTGCGGTCGACCTCGCCAAAAGGCAGAAAATCGATTTCATCCTCGGCGTCGGCGGCGGCTCGGTGTCGGACGGCGCCAAGTACGTCGCCTGTGCCGCGCTCTACGGCGGCGACGGCTGGGATATCGTCAGCGGCAAGCATGTCCCCAGGGAAGCGCTGCCGGTCGGCATCGTGCTGACGCTGCCGGCGACCGGCTCGGAATCGAACCCCGCCGCCGTGGTGACGCGCAAGGCCACACACGAGAAGCGGGCTTTCTACATGCCGTCGGCGCGGCCGCGCTTCGCCATCCTCAACCCGGAAGTCATGACCAGCCTGCCCGATCGCCAGTTGGAAAACGGCGTCGTCGACGCCTTTGTGCATGTCTGCGAGCAGTACCTGACCTACCCGGTCGGCGCGCTGGTGCAGGACGGCTACGCCGAGGCGGTGATGAAGGCGCTGAAAACGCTGGCCGACACCTTCGCGCAGCGCCGCACAACCGCCTGGCAGCAGAACCTGATGTGGGCCGCCAACCAGGCCCTGTGCGGCATCATCGGCGTCGGCGTGCCGACCGACTGGGTCACCCACCGCATCGCCGTCGAACTCACCGCGCTCTGGGAGATCGACCATGGCCGTACCCTTTCCATCGTCCAGCCCGGCCTGCTGCGCGAGCTGATCGAGCCCAAGCGCGCCAAGCTGGAGCAGATGGGCCGCAACGTCTTCGGCCTCGCCAACCCGAGCGCCGAAGACACCATCGCCGCCATCGAAGCCCTCTACCGCAGCCTGCGCATGCCGGTGCGCCTGCGCGAGGCCGGCATTGCCGACAGCGACGCCGCCGAGCGCATCCTCGCCGCCGTTCGCGCCCACGGCAACGCGGCGCTCGGCACCCATGCCGAAGTCGACGACGCGAAGACCGAACGCATCATCCGCCGTGCCTGCGCCTGAACGGGAATGCCGCTTCGACATCCTATCGCCAGGAGACCATGAAGACCCTTCTCATCGTTTACCACTCGCTGACCGGCGGCACGCTGCAGATGGCGGAGGCAGCAGCGGGCGGCGCGGGCGGCGAGGCTCAGGTGCGCACGCGGCTGCTGCATGCGCCGGCAGCAGGGCCGACCGACGTCCTTTCCGCCGACGGCTACCTCTTCGCGACACCGGAAAACCTGGCGGCGATGTCCGGGCTGCTCAAGGATTTCCTCGACCGCTGCTACTACGCGGCGCTCGACCGGGTGAACGGCCGCCCCTACGGAACGCTGATCTGCGCCGGCAGCGACGGCAGCGGCGCCGCGCGGCAAATCGCCCGCATTGCGACCGGCTGGCGCCTGAAGCCGGTGGCGGAACCGCTGATCGTGTGCACCCACGCGCAGACGCCGGAGGCGATCCTTCGCCCGAAACTCATCGCCGCCACGGACCTCGCCCGCTGCGCCGAACTCGGCGCCCTGCTCGCCACCGGCCTCGCCCTCGGCGTCCTTTGACGCGGCGGCGCGCCGCTCCCGGACAGACCGGTCACCAGACCAGGGTGAAGCGGTACTCCTCCCGGCCTGTGCCGCGATCGGTTACGCGTACGACAGCGGTGTAGTTGTTTGCGCTGTCCGGCTGCTGGATCAGCTCGATGGTACCCCGCCCTTCCATCTTCGTGATCTGCACCCCCCCGTTGCGCTTGGGCAGAGCTCCGTCAAAACGGAAGCGCGCGCACTGCAGGCTGCGTCCTGCCTTGACGACGACCCTGACCGAGCGATGGCGAATGTGGAGATCGACGGTGCCATCGACATCTCCCCGCCAGTAGAAACTGCCTTGCTGCTGTTCGGGCGCCGGCGTTGCGGCCCGGACCTCCTCGGCACCGGCTGGCAGCGCAAACGCAGCGGCGGACAGACAGATCATGGCGGCCGAGACAAATCGGGCAAACGACTTCATGGGGTGCTCCGTGTGAAAGGAATGCCGAGAATACGTCACCACAAACGCCCTGTCCATCGCGCAGCCATCGCTTGACCGCTGTCGGGCCTTCTGCACTCGGGGGCGATGAACACGACCGTTCGGTCTCCCCGATCACTCCCGATCCGTCCGCTCCCAGATCGTCGCTTCCGCCAGGGTGTGCTGGAACTTGCGGCACGTTTCGCGGATCACGAAGGGCACGTCCCGCGGTTCGCCGAGCAGGCGGAAATGCCTGCCGAGGATCGCCTTCAGCCCGTCGCGGGTGGTGAAATTCTCGCCGTCCTGCTTGAAACCGCCAATCCATTCCGCGCGTGCCGTGTGCTCGTCGAGCCAGGTATAGGGCGAGGTGATCACCAGCAGTCCGCCGGGCCTGATCCGGGAATGAATGCTCTCGAGGAACTTGCGCGGACTGTGCAGGCGGTCGATCAGGTTGGCCGCCAGGACGAGGTCGTAACCGGCATGGATCGCCTTCAGGTTGCAGGCGTCGCCCTGGACGAAATCGACCTTGCCGCGCACCGCTTCGAGGCCCAATTCCGACAGGCGGCGTTCGCGGTACGAAACCAGTTCTCCCTCGTCAACCAGCGTGTACCGCAGGCTGCCTTGCGTTGCCAGTTGTACGCCGACACCGATGAAACGCGCCGAAAAATCGAGCCCGGTGACCTTGTCGAAATGCCGCGCCAGTTCGAAGCTGGCCCGGCCGGTGGCGCACCCGAGATCGAGGGCCTGGTGCGCCGGCCTGCCGGCCATGGCGGCGATCGCCAGTTCGGCGACGGTGCGCGGAAAATTGGCGACCCCGAAATACTCGTCACCGTAATGGAACTCGGCGTATTCGGAAATCAGGCGGTCGGTTTCGTAGTGCGACACCGGCCGCGCGGCCAATGGCTCACCCGCCACGTAGCGGAAGCCGGCGTGCTGGAAGAAATGCCGGCGGAAGGCGTAGCGCGCCGCGTGCCGGGCCTCGTTGCCGCAGGATATCCACGAGCCGCCCTTGATCAGGTTGTGGCGGTCGTCGAAGGTCGGCGTCGTGAAATCGTCGTAGATCGGGTGCACCCGGAAGCCGTCGAACGGATAAATCGGGGTTTCGGTCCATTGCCAGACGTTGCCGACCACATCGAACAAGGGTCCGTGCGCAAAGGTATTGACCGGGCAGGAAGACGCCCAATGGTCGAGGTGAATGTTGGCGGCAGCAGGCGCGTCGTCGGGCAATTCGTTCAGCCCGGAGATCGCCAGCAGGCGATACCACTCGTCCTCGCTCGGCAGGCGGACTGCCGCGCCGCTGGTGCGCGCCTTCCAGCGGCAAAAGGCGCTGGCCTCGTGGAAATTGGTCTCGACCGGCCAGTCCCAGGGCATGTCGACGACCTGCGTCAGCAGACGCAACTGCCAGCCCTCGGGCTCAAGACGCCAGAATGTCGGATGGTGTGCCCTGGCGAATCGCTTCCAGGCCTTGCCTTCCTGGTCCCACAGACGGTCATCCTCGTAGCCCCCGGCTTCGACGAAGGACAGGAATTCACCGTTGGACACCAGATGGCGCGCCGCCTTGAAGGCCGGCACGGCCGCGCGGTGTTCGCCGTATTCGTTGTCCCAGCCGTAGCTGGCGTCCGCAAACGCCTTGCCGAGACGCACTTCGCCGGCCGGAATGTCCACCAGCCGGTTGTCCGGCAGCGCACCGGAGAGGCTGCACGGCACCCATGCCGGATGCGGGCGCACATAGTCGAGGCGGTGCTGACGAATCAGGACCGACGAGGTTTCGAGGTGAATCCGCTCGTGCTCGATGCCCATCACGATCGCCCACCACGGGTTCTCCCAGTCGATCGGCAGGGTCAGCGGCGCGTTGCGGATGATCGCGTCGACCGCGGCGCGCACCCGGTTGCGGTAATCCCTGACCGCGGCGACCGTCGGCCAGTCGTAATTCGCCTCGTTGAGGTCGTCCCAGCTCATTTCATCGACCCCGATGGCGAACATCGACTCGAAACGGGGATTGATCCGTTCCTTGAGCAGGCCGGCCAGCAGCAGCTTGTTGACGAAGAAGGTCGCCGTGTGGCCGAAGTAGAAGATCAGCGGATGACGCAGCGCGATCGGCTTTTCGAAATACGCCTCGTCGCAGGTCAGAACCTCGAACAACTGCTCGTAGCGATCGAAGGTCCGATGGAAATAATCGAGGATCCGCTGCCGGCTATGTGCCGGATCGGCATCGGCGAGTGGCGGGGTGCGGGGGAAAAGCGCTTCTGACATGGAATTCGATTAGAGCGATGAACAGTTGGCCGGATGGCAATTAAAACACGATGGCAGACTATCGCGTCGGTATCAGTAGTTCGCGGACTTCGCCGCGCCCCGGGTTGAAACTGTTGATCGGCCGCCCCGAGGCGAAGCCGATCGACACGCCACAGATCAGCCGATAGTGCCGTGGAATGGCGAAGGCCTCACGCACCGGCCCCGCCCAGGTAGCCAGCGCACCCTGGGCGCAGGTGGCGAGTCCGCGCCCCTGCGCGGACAGCATCAGCGTCTGCAGAAAGATTCCGGCATCGAGGATGGAAAACTCGCGCAGCCCTCGATGGGCGAATACGAACATGACTGTCGGCGCGCCGAAAAACTCGAAGTTGCGGCGCATCTGGCGATTTCGCGCGGCCTCGTCGGCGCGGGCAATGCCCAGCAACTCGTACAGCCCATGCCCGGTGGCGCGTCGCCGCGGCTGGAGATCGGCCGGGTATGCGAAATTGGTCGCGAAATCGCCGTCGGGCAGCCCCTTGCGCGTCGCCAGCAGTTTCAGCTTCCCCCACAGGCCGCCCTGCCGGGCCTTCATTGCCAGATCGAAGCGTTCGCATAGCTCACCTTTGAGGCGCTGCGCGAGATCGCCGGAAGCGATGGCGATGCGATAGGGCTGCGTGTTCGACCAGCTCGGCGACCAGTTGGCATCGGCCAGCACGGCGTCCAGCAGGTCCGACGGTATCGGGTCGGGGAGAAAGTCGCGGACGCTGCGCCGTGCGCGGATGATGCCGGAAAGAATGGCGGCGGGGGCTGGCGAGGTCATCGTATGGGGGTCGCCGCGGAAGCGGCGAACCAGTCCAGCGCGCGATCCCACAAGGGCCGTGCCGATGCCCGGAAGTAACCCATGTGCCCGATTCCGCGCAGGCCTTCGCGGCCGGGGTCGAGGTCCACTGCCTGCCAGTCGGCATTGCGGTAGCCGGCCATGAAGGCATCGCGCGAGCGCGGCGATGCCCAGCGATCGTCAAGCGAGTTGGCGGCGATGATCGGCGTCCTCACGCTCGCGAACCTCTCGGTGTACTGCGCCATGTCCGGGTCGTCGAGAAAGTACCGGGGGAAACGGCACCAGCGGCGCCACTGCCGATAGACACCCAGCGGCAGATCCTCGCCGAAACCGAGGCGGCTCCACGCAAGATAACCGTTCCAGCGGACGATCGCCGGACCGACGACGCGCCACATCGCAAGCACCCGCAATTGCTCCAGGGGCGGCATCCAGCCGTGCCATCCGGCGCCGGTGCCGAAGGTATACAAACGATCGATCCGATCGTGATTGGGCAGCAGACCGAATGCGTGGCCGCCGAACGAATGTCCGACCATGAACAGCGGCAGTTCCTGCTCGCTCATGGCATCGACGGCAGCGGCCAGATCCAGCGTGGCCCAGTCCACAAGGTTCATCTCGAAGCCGCGCAACGAGCCGGGACGCGAGAGGCCGACACCCCGGTAGTCGAGCGTCAGCGTGTCGAAGCCGCGGGCGCTGGCGTACTCGGCGAAGCGCCGATAGAAATGCTGCGGCACGCCGGTTGCCCCGGCCACTATCACCTTGCCCCGGCGTGGCGCGATTGCCTGGTAGCGCCGGGCGCCCAGGCGATAGCCATCGGCGGCAACGAGCGTCACCTGTCCCTCACGCTTGCCAAGAGCACTTGCTGTCGTCGTCATGAAAGCAGTCTGTAGACCGACCGCGCTAATGTCAACATGCCTTCTGCCAGCGCACGGCGATGCCGGAATTCTTGATCTGCCTCGCCGCGGGCCGACAACCGGCGACGCTACAATTCATCGCCTATGGAGTCAGCCCCTTCACTTGCCCGCCATCTTTCCGCTGCCGCAACGCGCTGGCCACAGGCGCTGGCAATGCATACTGCGGACCGGCAATGGACGTATCGGCAATGGCTTGCCGAAGTGGCCGCGCTGGCCGAGACCATCGAAACCTCGCGGCGCCCGTTGAACGTTTCCGGCACCAGTCTCGACCTGGCCCGCAACGCCTTCGCCTGCAGCCTGAAGAATCGCCCGTTCCAGCCGGTCGACCGCGCCGCACCGGGCGCCGACGCGCCCCTGCCGCCCGGCATCGCAGTCGTCATCGCAACCAGCGGCAGCGAGGGCGAACCGCGCGGCGTCATGCTCAGCGACGCCAGTCTCGACGCCGCAGCCGCAGCCGCCAACCATCATCTACCGCTGCTGCCGGGTGACCTGTGGCTCGCCTGCCTGCCGCTCCACCACATCGGCGGCCTGTCCATCCTCTGGCGCTGCACCCGCACCGGCGCCGGCGTCCTGTTGCACGAAGGCTTCGCCGCCGAAGCCGTGACCAATTCTTTGGCGAGCCGTCCGGTGACTCACCTGTCGCTGGTTCCAGCCATGCTCGCGCGACTGCTCGACACCGGCATGCGGCCACCCTCCACTCTGCGCCATGTGCTGGTTGGCGGAGCGGCGCTGGCGCAGAGCCTCTACGACCGGGCACTCAGCGCGGGCTGGCCAGTCAACCCAAGCTATGGGCTGAGCGAAACCACCGCCCAGGTCGCGACCTACAAGGCCTGCGACGGCCCGTGGCACGAGGGCCTGGTCGGCCGTCCGCTCGGCGCCAACGAGTTTGCGCTGACCGCCGACGGCCGCATCCGCATCCGCGGCCCGCAGGTCATGGCCGGCTACGTCGGCGGCGGCGGCGTTGACGGCGATGGCTGGCTGACCACCGGCGACCTCGGCAAAATCGACGAAAAAGGACGGTTGACCGTGACCGGCCGCGCCGACGACATGCTGATCAGCGGCGGGAGCAACATTCACCCGCTGACGGTCGAATCGTGTCTCGCCGGTTGCCCCGGCATCCGCGACGTCGCCGTCACCGGCCTGCCGGATCCGGTCTGGGGCGACCGCATCGTCGCACTTTTCGTCGGCGACGCGACGCCGGATGGCATCCAGGACTGGTGCCGGACGCGCCTGCCGGGGGCAGCCCTGCCGCGGCACATCGTTCGTCTGACCAGCCTGCCGCGCAACGCAACCGGCAAACTCGAACGGGCGGCGCTGCGGCGACTGGCGCGGGAGGCCCGGTGATTACGGGAACCCTTCGCCGTCGCCTCGCCGACCCCTCGCTGCTCGCGCGGCTGCAGGCGCTGGCCGCCGGCGCCCCGGCGGCGGCGCTGGTCAGCCTGGGCATCGATCTGGGCCGGCACGCTACCGACTGGCTCGCCGCCCTGCCCGCCGAGGCGCCATTCTGGTACCAGGCGCAACCGGCGCAAGGGCACCATCGCCTCGGTATCGGCCATGCGCTGCAAGTGAGCAGCGTCGGCGTCAATCGTCTGGCCGCGCTCGACAACGCTTACTCCGGCCTGCGCGACATCTGGCGCCACGACGGCCCCGCACTGGCCTTTTGCGGCTTCGCCTTCGACGAGAACAGTCAGGCGCCCCTGCCCAACGCGCTGCTGGCCATCCCCGCCATCCTCCTCGAAACGCGGGACGGCCGCTGCCAGGCGACGCTGAGCACGACAGCCGGCAGGATTGCCCAGGCAGGTGCGGGCTGGCTGAAGCTGCTGGCCAGCGCAGCGGCACCGGCAAGCTTCCGCCTGCTGCCGGCCAGGGACCATGCGCTCGCCGACCGCGCCTGGATGGCGCGAGTCAGAGCCGCGCTGCGCGAAATCGACCACGGGCGGGTTGACAAGATCGTCCTCGCACGCAGCCGCCATCTCGAGGCCGATGCGCCGATTGCGGCCGGCCGCCTGCTTGCTGCGCTGATCGAACAGCAGTCCGATGCCATGATCTATGCCTTCGGCGAGGGACCGCTGACCTTCCTTGGCGCCACGCCCGAGCGGCTGGTCGGTATCGCCGGCCGCAAGCTCACCGCCGATGCGCTCGCCGGGACGGCCTGGCCGGGATCGCTCGATCTCGATGCCCCCAAGAACCGGCACGAACAGGATCTGGTCACCAGGGCCATCATCGCCAGTCTCGCCCGACACTGCGAACTGCCGCCGCAGCCCGGGCCGGTCGAAATCCATGCAGCCGGCCACGTCAGTCATCTGCGCAGCCGGATCGCCGGGATCACGGCGCCCGGCATCTCGATCTTCGATCTCGTCCGCGCCTTGCATCCGACGCCCGCGGTGGGCGGCTTCCCGGGGCCGGCGGCCATGAACTGGCTGGCCGGACATGGCGAGGCGCGAAGCGGCTGGTACAGCGGCGGCTTCGGCACCCTGACGGCAACTGGCGACGGCGAGTTCTGGGTTGCCCTGCGCTCGGCGCTAATTGCCGGAAATCGTGTCGAATTGCATGCCGGCGCCGGCATCGTCGCCGGTTCCGACCCTGAACTCGAGCTTGCCGAAACCGATGCCAAGATCGGCACGCTGCTCTCGGCGCTGGGCAGTTGTCCCGCAGGCAGGCGGAGCGCCTCCGGCTGACCCCCGCCGACGCCCGGTACGACGGGCAAGAAGTCATCGCGGCACGACGCAAGTGCTTCAAATCGGCGGGCGCCAAGAATATACTTCTGCAAACTAGCGAGGAGGCTGAAATGACACTGCATCAAGGCAAAGACGACTATCCACCCCAGAATTACCTGAACCGGGAACTCGGCCTTCTCGCGTTCAACCGCCGCGTCATGGCGCAGGCGCAGGACGAACGGGTGCCCCTGCTGGAGCGTCTGCGTTTCCTGTGCATCGTTTCCAGCAACCTCGACGAGTTCTTCGAAGTTCGCGTGGCGGGGCTCAAGGAACAGATCAAGGCCCATGCGTCGATCATCACGACCGACGGCATGACCGCGCACGAGGCGTTCCGCCTGGTGTGCGACGAAGCGCATGCGCTCATTAACGAGCAGTATCGGACCCTGAATGACGTCGTTCTGCCGCTGCTGGCGGAACAGGACATCCGCTTCCTGCGCCGCTCCAAGTGGACCGACGCCCAGCGCGAGTGGATCCGCGAGTATTTCTTCCGGGAAATGGTCCCGGTTCTGACGCCGGTCGGGCTGGATCCGTCACACCCGTTTCCGCGCGTCCTCAACAAGAGTCTCAACTTCGCCGTCGAACTCGAAGGCAAGGACGCCTTCGGCCGCAGTTCCAATGCCGCCATTGTCCAGGCGCCGCGGGTCCTGCCCCGCGTTACCCAGGTGCCACGGGAAATTGCCGGCTGCGCGCACGCCTTCGTCTTCATGTCGTCGATCCTGCACGAATTCGTCGGCGAACTGTTCGCCGGCATGACGGTGCGCGGTTGCTACCAGTTCCGCGTGACGCGCAATTCGAACCTCTTCGTAGACGAGGAAGAGGTCACCAACCTGCGTACCAAGCTGCAGGGCGAACTGCCGCAGCGTCATTTCGGCGACGCCGTCCGGCTCGAGGTGGCCGAGAGCTGTTCCGATTCGATGGTCGAGTTCCTGCTCGACCAGTTCGGGCTGGGTCGCAACGATCTCTACCGCGTCAACGGACCGGTCAACCTGGTTCGCCTGATGCAGGTGCCCGACTGGGTCGATCGTCCCGAACTGAAATTCCCTCCCTTCACTCCCGGGCTGCCCAAGGCCGTGGGCAAGGGGGCCAACATCTTTCACAGCATCCGCCACGGCGACATCCTGCTGCACCACCCCTTCCAGTCGTTCGCGCCGGTCATCGAACTGCTCAACCAGGCGTCCACCGATCCGGCCGTCGTCGCAATCAAGATGACCGTTTACCGCACCGGCACCGATTCGGTACTGATGCAGTCACTGATCCGCGCCGCGCAGAACGGCAAGGAAGTGACCGTCGTCGTCGAGCTGATGGCGCGCTTCGACGAGGAGGCCAACATCGAATGGGCGACCAGGCTGGAGCAGGTCGGCGCCCACGTCGTCTACGGAGTCGTCGGCTACAAGGTGCACGCCAAGGCGCTGCTGATCGTGCGCCGCGAGGAAGGCCATCTCAAGCGTTACGCACACCTCGGCACCGGCAACTATCACCCGCGTACGGCAAGGCTCTATTCGGACTTCGGCCTGATGACCGCCAACGATGAAATCACCCAGGACGTCAATGAAGTCTTCAAGCAACTGACCGGCCTGGGCAAGGCGCGCACGCTGGAACATGTGTGGATGGCCCCGTTCACCCTGCAGCCCAACGTCGTTGCCGCCATCGCCAAGGAAGCCGAAGCCGCAAAGGCGGGCAAGAAGGCGATCGTCGTCGCCAAGATGAACTCGCTCCTCGAACCGGAAACCATCGACGCGCTGTACCAGGCCTCGCAGGCCGGCGTCCAGGTCGAACTGATGGTTCGCGGCGTCTGCGGGCTGCGCCCGGGGGTGCCGGGGCTCTCGGAAAACATCAAGGTCCACTCGATCATCGGGCGCTTCCTCGAGCATCACCGCATCTTTTATTTCTACGACGGTGGCAAGGAATCGGTCTATCTCTCGAGCGCCGACTGGATGTACCGCAACTTCTTCCGCCGCATCGAACTGGCCTTTCCGGTCCTCGACTCCAAGCTCAAGAAGCGCGTCGTCACCGAAGGTCTGAAGTTCTATCTTGCCGACAACCAGCAGTCCTGGGACATGAACGGCGACGGCGTCTACCAGCGGCGCCGGTCGGCCCGTGCCAAGCCCCATAGCGCCCAGTCGGAACTGATGCTGACGCTGGGAAGCTGAAACTACCCGGGGACGCAGCCGGTTGCGGTCGACGTCGAGCGGAGCGCCAAAATGCGGCCTTGCGGCCGCATTTTCATTGACCGGCCGCCACTACCGGAACACTGACCCTGATCGCCTGCGCACGGCTGCTGGCGGCAGGCTTGCGACCCGGCTCTTCATGCCTTCCCGGTGAGCACTTCGACATCTCGCCTCACCTCCTTCAGGGCGGCGATGATCGGCCGCGGCTTTGCGGCATAGGTCGCGGCGGCGAGGAGCAGGAGATCGGCGACCAGGTCGATGACGCTCTTCTGCTCCTCGTCGAGGCCGGCTGCTACAACTGGCGGCGTCGATGTAGAGACCGTTGGCCTGTTGCCGGAGGATGGATTCGTCCTGAAAGTGTTCGCCAGCACTCGCGGCCGGTATCGCACCGTGAGCCCTGTCGGGCCGAGCCTTGCCGGCCAGTGCGGCCCGTGAACCGGAGGGTGCGGGTTGCCGTTCCCGGGAACGCCGTGGTCATGGTCGATGCTAGAATCCGTGTCTTCCACTTCGCGTCAAGCGCATGCGCCAACTGATTCTCGACCTGCTCCCGCAAACCCCACCGACGCTGGACAATTTCGTCGCCGGAGGCAATGCGGAAGCCGTGGCAGCCTTCACGGGCTGGCTGGCCGGTACGCGCGCCGAGACGTCATTCTGCCTATGGGGAGAAGCGGGTGCGGGGAGTTCGCATCTGCTGCTGGCCAGCGGTTTCACCTACGCCGATGCGGCGCTCGACCCGGCGCTGAGCAGGGTTGTGGATGCCCAGCAACTGGCTGTCGACCATGTCGCCGCGCTCAACGAGGCCGGGCAGATCGCCCTGTTCAACCATTTCAACCGCCTGAAAATGGCCGGCGGACGGTTGTTGACCGCAGCCGACCAGCCGCCGGCCCACCTCGCGCTGCGTGAAGACCTGCGCACCCGCCTCGGCTCGGGGCTGATCTATCGTCTGCAGCCGCTGTCCGACGCCGAGAAGGCTTCCGCGCTCGGCGCTCAGGCCCGCGAACGCGCCCTCAGGCTGTCGCCGGAAACTATCGACTACCTGATGCGCCGCGCCCCGCGCGACATGCGTACCCTGTCCGCCTTCATCGGCGCCCTCGACCGGTACACCCTCGAACACCAACGCGCGGTCACGCTGCCCTTGCTGCGCGAACTGCTCAACGAAACACTGCCGCTGGATCTCAGACAATGAAGCTCGCCCTTTTCGACCTCGACAACACCCTGCTTGCCGGCGACTCCGATTTCGAGTGGGCGCAATTCCTGATCACCAAGGGCGTTGTTGACCGCGAAATCCAGGAAGCGAAGAACGTCGCCTTCTACGACCAATACAAGGAAGGCACCCTCGACATCAACGAGTTCCTGGCCTTCCAGCTCGCACCGCTGACCCGCCACCCGCGGGCCGAACTGGACGCCTGGCTTAGTGAATACATGGATCGCCACATCCGCCCGCTGATCGGCGAACCATCGCGCCAACTGGTACGCGGGCACCTGGCCAACGGCGATCTGTGCGCCGTCGTCACCGCCACCAACAGCTTCGTCACGCGCCCGATCGTCAACGAATTCGGCATTCCGCACCTGATCGGCACGGTTGCTGCGGTCGACGTCGAAAACGGAGCATTTTCCGGCAGCCCGCGCGGCACGCCGTCGTTCCGCGACGGCAAGATCGAACGCGTCGACAGCTGGCTCGAATCGCTCGGCCTGTGGTGGGGCAGCTTCGCCGAAAGCTTCTTCTACAGCGACTCGCACAACGACCTGCCGCTCATGGGCAAAGTGACGACCCCGGTGGCGGTCGATCCAGACGTCCGCCTGCGCCGGCATGCCGCCGCCGCCTGCTGGCAGACGATCAGCCTGCGCTGACGCGGCCATAATGCAGATCCAATTGCTGAGCGCCGTCGCCCCGTGGGCGATCGGCCTTTTCGCATTCTTCCTAGTCTTCATCTTCGGACCGCTGCGCACGCTGCGTCGCTCGCTGCTCAACACCACCGCCTTCTTCGCCGCCAGCCTCACCGGCGACCTGCTGGCCGGCACCCTGATGGCGTGGACCGATCTAGACGCGGTGTCGTCCGTCCTGCGCCAGCTCGCCGTCTTCGGCGAGGGCATTGCCGTCATCCGCCTTGCCGGGCTGTGGCTGTTCGACGTGATGATGCCGCGCTTCCACCTTCACATCGCCGGCATCCTCGCGGACATCCTGGTCATCGTCGGCTACATCGTCTGGGGCTTTTTCCGCCTCAACCAGGCCGGCGTCGAGCCGACCCATCTCTTCGCGACGTCGGCGATCCTCACCGCCGTCTTCGCCCTCGCCATGCAGGACACTCTAGGCAACCTGCTCGGGGGCCTCGCCCTGCAGATGGAGAACTCGCTCGAGATCGGTGACTGGATCCGCATCGACGACATCTCGGGCCAGGTTACCGAGATCCACTGGCGCCACACGGCGATCCGCACGCGCGCCGGCGAACGCGTCGTCATCCCCAACAGCCACCTGATGAAAGGGCGCTACACCCTCTACTGCGACAAGCGCAGCGCCACCCAAGCCTGGCGGCGGAACATCGAGTTCCACGTCGACCTCTCCGTGCCCCCGGGCCGCATCATCCGGCTCGTCGAATCGGAAATCGGCGACGCGACCATCCCCCACATGGCGCCGACGCCGGCGCCGAGCTGTGTTCTCATGGGATTCGGCCCGGGCTTCGCGCGCTACGTGCTGCGCTACTGGCTGCAGGACCCGCGATTCGACGACCCGACCGATTCCGAGGTCCGCGCCCATGTTCTGGCTACCCTGCAGCGCCACCACATCCGTCTGGCCACCGACGACCATATCATCCACCTGGTGAAGGAAGGTGCCGCACACCAGAGCGAGGTGCACAGCCGCGAGATGAAGCACCGTATAGAGGTCATCAAGCAAATCGAGCTATTCGCCGGCCTCGACGAAGACGAAAAGGCAAGTCTCGCCGAGCATATGGTTCCCGCCCCGTTCGCCCGGGGCGACATACTCACCCGCCAGGGGGCCGTCGCCCACTGGCTATACATTGTCGTCAGCGGCGAGGCGGAAGCCTGGTGGCGGCCCCCGGAGGGCCCGGCCCGCCTGCTCGAAAAGCGCGGAGCGGGCAGCGTCTTCGGCGAGATCGGCCTGATGACCGGCGCGCCGCGCCGGGCGACAGTAGTCGCCACCAGCGACATCGAGGCCTACCGACTCGACAAGCATGCGTTCGAGAGCATCATCCACGACCGCCCGGAACTCGCCGACAGCATCTCCCGCATCCTGGAATCCCGTCTGCAACGCTTCGCAGAGTTGGAGAGGAGCTATTTCGAGGAGCGCAACGAAACGCCGCTGCGCATCCCTGGGACCGCGGCGATCGGCCGCAGGATCCGCGAATTCTTCGGCCTAGACTAGCTGCCGTGCGGCTGACGACGGCAAACCGCCAGCCACTTGCGGTACACTCCGCGTTTTATCCGCGCCGGCGACGGTCCCCGCGAACGACATTCCGTGATCCGCAAACTCATTTCCCGCGTCTTCGGCAGCAAGAAGACCGTCGCCAGCCACCACGAACCGGCGATCATTCCCGTCTCCCGCCATGGCATCACCCGCGACCGCATCAGTTCCGGCAGCCGGCGTGTCTGTGAGGGTTTGCAGCAACAGGGCCACAAGGCCTATGTCGTCGGCGGCGCGGTGCGCGACCTGCTGATCGGGGCCGAACCCAAGGACTTCGACATCGCCACCGACGCCACGCCGGATGAGATCCGCCGCGCCTTCCGCCGTTCGCGCGCCATCGGCCGGCGCTTCCAGATCGTCCATGTGATGATGGGCCAGGAGACCATCGAGGTCACCACCTTCCGCGGCATGCTCGACGCCAATACCAAGACCGACGAACACGGCCGCGTGCTGCACGACAATGTCTTCGGTTCGCAGGCGGACGACGCCGCCCGCCGCGACTTCACGGCCAACGCGCTGTATTACGACCCGGCCACCGAAGCGGTCATCGACTACCACCATGGCGTCGGCGACCTCAAGCAGAAAACCCTGCGCATGATCGGCGAGCCGCGCACGCGCTACCGCGAGGACCCGGTGCGCATGCTGCGCGCCGTGCGCCTGGCCGCCAAGCTCGGTCTGATCATCGATCCGGCGGCGAGCAAGCCGATCCGCGAAATGGCCGAACTGCTGGAAAACGTGCCGCCGGCCCGCCTCTTCGACGAGATGCTGAAGCTCCTGACCTCGGGCCACTCGGTGAACTGCATCACCCGCTTGCGCGACGAAGGCCTGCATCATGGGCTGCTGCCGCTGCTCGATGTCATTCTCGAACAGCCGCTGGGCGAGAAGTTCGTCATGCTCGCCCTGGCCGATACCGACGACCGCGTTCGTGCGGGCAAGGGCATCTCGCCCGGCTTCCTGTTCGCCACGCTGCTCTGGCACGAGGTGCTGGCGCACTGGGAAAAGCTGAAGGCAGCCGGTGAAGCGAAAATCCCGGCGCTTTATCAGGCGATGGACACGGTACTCGACGTGCAGGGCGAGAAGCTCGCCATCACCCGGCGCATCGCCGGCGACATCAAGGATATCTGGTCCCTGCAGCCGCGCTTCGAGTCGCGCGCCGGCAAGCGCCCCTACGGCCTGCTCGAACATCCGCGTTTCCGCGCCGGTTACGACTTCCTGCTGCTGCGCGCCGAATCCGGGGAAATCGAAGTGGAACTGGGCGACTGGTGGACGCGTTTCCAGAATGCCGACGGCGAAGGAAGGGCGCAGATGCTGCTGCCGCAACCGACCGGCGACCGCAAGCGCCGGCGCCGGCGGCGAAATCCGGGTGCGGCCTGCGTCGACCGTAACAGCGACCAGTGAACACCGCCTACGTCGCCCTCGGCGCCAACATCGGCGAGCCGGCGGCTACCGTGCTCGCTGCCTTCACGGCGCTCGCCGGCCTGCCGGAAAGCCGCGTCCTGCGCACCTCGTCGCTCTACCGCACGGTCCCGCTCGGCCTCAGGAACCAGCCCGACTTCATCAACGCCGCGGCAGCGCTGGAAACCGCGCTCGGTGCCGAGGCGCTGCTCGATGCGCTGCTCGATATCGAAACCCGTTTCGGACGCCACCGTCGCGGCCGCAACGGGCCGCGCACCCTCGACCTCGACCTGCTGCTCCACAACGACAGCCAAATCGACCAGCCGCGCCTGACCGTGCCTCACCCGAGACTCCATCTGCGCGCCTTCGTCCTCTGCCCGCTGGCCGAGATCGCGCCCGAGCTGACGATCCCCGGGCGTGGCAGCGTTGCTGCCTGGCTACCGGCAGTCGCCAATCAGAGCATCACCCGCCTGTGACCCCGTTCGGTACCACGTCCCGGTACGGGGGCAGACCGTGGTTCCGCTCGGGCTGTCGAATGTCTTCATGCCCCTCGCCTGGTATGCGCACCTCAAGCGCCTCAACGAAAACCCGTGGTGGATCGCGGCGTTGATCTCATGGGGGCATCGTGCTGTCTGTCTTCGTGCCTTTCGTCATTTTTTACATTGATCAGCCGCTCAAGCTTGACTATTTGTGGGCGGCACTGTGTATCCTTGGCGCCGTCTATTTCGTTTTCCGGTCATAGCCAACCATGTCCGCTCAGAGCATCACCCGCCGCCTGACCCACCTCGACCTGGCCAAACTGCATGCCGCCGGCGAGAAGATCGCCACCCTCACCTGCTACGACGCGAGCTTCGCCAGGCTGCTCGATGCCTGCGGGGTCGAAGTGCTGCTGATCGGCGATTCCCTGGGCATGGTCCTCCAGGGGCACGACTCGACCCTGCCGGTCACTGTCGATGACATCGCCTACCATACCGCAGCGGTGGCCCGCGGTTCGCAACGCGCGCTGGTCGCCGCCGACATGCCCTGGGCGTCGTACCAGGAATCGCCCGCCCAGGCCTACCGCAACGCCGCGCGCCTGATGGCCGCCGGCGCCCAGATGGTCAAGCTCGAAGGCGGCGCCGAGATGGCCGAGACGGTGGCCTTCCTCAGTCGGCGCGGCATCCCGGTCTGGGCCCACATCGGCCTGACCCCCCAGTATGTGCACACGCTCGGCGGCTACCGCGTCCAGGGCCGCGGCGAGGCCGGCGCCAAGGTGCTGGCCGACGCCCGCGCCCATGCCGAGGCCGGCGCCGTGCTGCTGCTGCTGGAAGCCATCCCGGCCGACCTGGCGGCGCAAATCGGCCGCGAAACCGGGCTCCCGACCATCGGCATCGGAGCCGGCCGCGACTGTTCCGGCCAGGTGCTGGTCCTGCACGACATGCTGGACGTGGCCCCCGGCAAGAAAGCCAGGTTCGTCCGCAACTTCATGGCCGGCGGCGACAGCCTGCAGGCGGCCATCGCCGCCTATGTCGGCGCGGTCAAGGACTGCTCCTTCCCCGGCCCGGAACATACCTACTGACCCCCCATGCAAATCCATTCCACCATCGCCGACCTGCGCGCGGCGCTGAAAAACCGCGGCCGCGTCGTCTTTGTGCCGACCATGGGCAACCTGCACGCCGGCCACATCAGCCTGATGGAACAGGCGCGCGCGCACGGCGACACCGTCGTTGCCTCGATTTTCGTCAATCGCTTGCAGTTCGGTCCCAACGAGGATTTCGACAAATACCCACGCACCTTCCAGGCCGACTGCGAAAAGCTCGTCACCGCCGGCGTCGACGTCCTGTTCGCACCGACCGAGGCCGACTTTTACCCCGAGCCGCAGGAATACACCGTCGAACCACCAGCGATCCAGCACCAGCTCGACGGCGAGTTCCGCCCCGGCCATTTCCGTGGCGTCGCCACTGTCGTCCTCAAGTTATTCAACTGTGTCCAGCCTGACACGGCCGTTTTCGGCAAGAAGGATTACCAGCAACTGATAGTCATTCGCAACATGACCCGCCAGTTCGCCCTGCCGATCGCCATCGTCGGCGGCGAAACCGTGCGTGCCGGCGACGGCCTGGCGTTGTCGTCACGCAACGGCTACCTCAGCGAAGCCGAACGCGCCGAAGCCCCACGCCTTTATCGGGAACTGAAGCGAATCCGCGACGCTCTCAGGCAAGGTGAGCGGGACATCGCCGGACTGGAAACCGCCGCGGTGGCCGCGTTGACCGCAGCCGGCTGGCAAACCGACTATGTTGCGGTGCGGCAACAGTCGGACCTCTCGGCGCCGCAAGGCATCGGCGTGCCGCTGGTGGCGCTTGCCGCCAGTCGTCTCGGAAGCACGCGACTGATCGACAACATCGAGATCTGATACACTTTTTCAGGGCGCAAAAAGCCGTTGACAGAGGGTCCAGTGCCGCTACAATTCGCTTCCCCAAACCGTCTGGATGAGTGAAACCATGCAGAGAACGATGTTGAAATCGAAGTTGCACAGGGTGACGGCAACCCACGCCGACCTGCACTACGAGGGATCTTGCGCGATCGATGAGGATTTGCTCGACGCAGCCAATATCAGGGAATACGAGCAGATCGACATCTGGAACGTCAACAACGGCGAACGTTTCACCACCTACGCGATACGCGCGGAACGCGGTTCCGGCGTGATTTCGGTCAATGGCTCGGCAGCCCGGCGCGCAGCACCCGGCGACATCCTGATCATCGCCACCTTTGCCGTCTACAATGAGGTCGAACTGACCAAGTACGAGCCGGAACTGATCTACGTCGATTCGCAGAACCGGATTACCCGCCGAGGACACAGGATTCCCGTGCAGGCCGCAGCATGAACGGAGGTTCGTGAACTGCTTCACGAAGAACCCGCTTCGGCGGGTTTTGTTTTTTTGCATTTATGTACAATGACCCGGACGACCCGATAATGGAGCCAGGGCAATGGGTGTTGTATTCGCCAAGACCCCAAAGGGACATGAGGAGATCACCTCCAGAGCCGGCGGGCTGACGCCACGGGTGCGGCGAGTGCTGATCCGTGTCGACGGCAAGCGCACTGTCGACGAGTTGCGCGGCATGCTGCAGGGTGCGACCTCCGGCACACGCTCGGCGGCATGATCGAGGAAGACGACTATATCGCAGCCAGTTCGGTGATCAGATCCCAGGGCACGGTCAGTGCCCCAGCGGCGGCGCTGCCGCCGATCACCGCCTTCGGCGAACTGCCGGCCACGCCAGACCCGGTCCGCCTGCGGCAGGTGCGCAGCGTCATGAGCAATACGCTGAAAACCTTCGTCGGCCCGCTCGGCACCAGTTCACTGCTCGACCGTATCGAGAACGCGGATGGACTGCGGAACTGCGTGGCCTCGAGAACGAGTGGTATCGCGCGATAACCACCTCTCGTGAAAGCAGGCGCGAGGCCGAGGGTCTGCGCACCAAACTGCTGCTGGTGATCTGAGACCCGTACCCGGCATCTACGGCTCGCTGTCGGCCTTCGGCTTTCGGCTCCGGGGCGTGCGGCCAACCGCCTTGGCGGCCGGTGCTTTCGCCACATCCGGCACACCAGGCTCCGTCGGAACCACCGCAGCCCCCGCCGGCGAGTCCGTCTCGGGCGCCACGCGGCGTAGGCGACGGCCGCCCCGACGCGACTGCGGGAGATCAGCCTCCGCAACAACGACCGCGGCCGTCTCGTCGGCCGGCGACGGCAACGGCGCAGCGGAAGCTGGCTCGCTTGCGGAGTCCGGCTCCGGCGCCAGTCCGTCCTTGGCCTCCTTGCCTTCCTTGCGCAAGCGACGACCGCCGCCGCGGCGACGGCCGCCGACCTTGAGGTCGCCCTCGCCAGACAGCGCGGCCTTGACCTCCCCGGAAACATCGACGGCGCCACTCGCCAAGGCCTCTTGCGGCGAAACTGTTTCGCCGGCAGCTTCCTCTTCCGGCAGCGGCCGCGCCATGGCACGGGTGACGTAGGCACCCGACTTGTCGTCCCGGCCGAAGCCGAGCAGGCCGCGGTTGGCTGCCTCCTCGAGCAGGTTGCCGAAACTGCGGAAGCCGAAATAGGTTTCGTTGAACCCGGGGTTGCGGCGCTTGATCACCTCCTTGAGCACCGAGGCCCAGACGCGCTCGCTGTCGCCACGGTCGGCGATCAGGTCGGCGAAGGTCGCCGCGGCCAGTTCGACGGCCTTGGTCTTGCGCGCTTCCATCTTTTCACCGCGGCTTGCGTCGTCGTCCGCCGAGCGGCGCTGCGCCGCCTCGCGGCTTTCGCGGCGTGCGCCATTGCGTTCGCGCACCAGGTCGTCGTAGTAGATGAATTCGTCGCAGTTGGCGATCAGCAGGTCGGAACACGACTGCTTGACGCCGACGCCGATCACCCGCTTGGCGTTCTCGCGCAGTTTGGAAACCAGCGGCGAAAAATCCGAGTCGCCGCTGATGATGACGAAGGTATCGACGTGCGACTTCGTATAGCAGAGATCGAGGGCATCGACGACGAGGCGGATGTCCGCCGAATTCTTGCCCGACTGGCGAACATGGGGGATCTCGATCAATTCGAAGTTGGCCTCATGCATCCCCGACTTGAATCCCTTGTAGCGATCCCAGTCGCAATAGGCCTTCTTGACCACGATGCTGCCCTTGGCGAGCAGGCGCTCAAGCACCGGGCGGATGTCGAACTTTTCGTACTGGGCGTCGCGAACGCCGAGGGCAATGTTCTCGAAATCACAGAAAAGCGCCATGCTGGCGGTGTCGTCGGATGCGGCCATGAAAGACTTTCAACTTGAGAAAGTCGGAGTATACCGTGCGCCGGTCTGACCGATGTCCGCCTTTCTCGGGCAGCACCTGGAGCTTGGCCCGTCCGACCGATACGGAATGGAGCCGCCCGGCAATTTCCCGTAGGGAACGAAGCCCTGCGGTGCACTCTCCGGACGGGTCGGCCGGAACGCTTTCTGCGTGGGCCTGTTTCTTCGCCATTAGGCTTTCCAGATATCGATTACGATTTACAATGTGGCGTTTCCGTGCTGAAAGCGTGTCGGAGATTTGCCGGCAATCCCCGCTTGTTCTTCCTCAAACCATCCATCCAGAGCCGCTGTTTACGATGTCCAGACTCGCCGCAATAATCCTGTGCATCGCTCTCTTGGTCGCCGGGTGCTCCGAGCCGCAGAGTTTCCATTCGACCAACATCTCCGGTGTCGAATGGGGCAGGGATTTCAACCTTGTCGACCATCACGGACAACCACGCCGTCTGGCGGACTTCAAGGGCAAGGTGGTCGTACTGTTCTTCGGCTACACTCAATGCCCCGACGTCTGCCCGACCACGCTGGCGTCGATGCGCGATGCGTTGAAGGCGCTGGGTAATGATGCCGCCCGGGTGCAGGTGCTCTTTGTCACGCTGGATCCAGCTCGCGACACGCCCGAGTTGCTGGCCGCGTATGTCCCGCTGTTCGACCCGAGCTTCATCGGCCTGCACGGGGATGATGCAACCATCGCCGCGCTGGCCAAGGATTTCAAGGTCTTCTACACCAAGCAGCCCGGCACGACGCCCGACAACTACAGCATCGACCACTCGACCGGAAGTTATGCCTTCGATCCGCAAGGGCGGTTGAGACTCCTGCTGCGCCACGGAGAAACGCCGGCCAATGTCGCCGCCGACCTGAAGCTTCTGCTGGCCGGCAAGTAATCTTCTGGAAATCAAATGAAATTCATCTTCATCCTGCTCGCCTCCCTTGCCATTCCCACCGCCGCCGCGCCAACCAGCAACGAAATCAACCTGGATATCGGCACGCCGCCGGTCATGGTCGCCAAACATACGCTCGCCCAGCGCACATCGCGGCTCGTTCGCTTCTACGAAGCCGGCGTCATCGGCCTGGGCTACGACGGGATGATCAAGATGCACGATGGCAGCCGACTTACCCTGACCCAGAGACAGATCGCCGAAAAACTCATCGACCAGGAAAATCCTGAGCGCAACTCGCTGATCTATGCCATTGCCGAAGCGCATGGCGGGAAGGAAGCGCAGCCGGCAGTGCGCGCGGCCCAGATAAAGCGCTGGAAGGATCAGTTCCACTCGGGTTGGTGGATGGAGGACGCGCAAGGCAACTGGTTCCAAAAGCCATAGCCTTGCGCCGCCACCCGTTACCGGATCGCTGCGGCATCGTGTCGCGGTAACCCCGGTAAGCCAGCACCTATAATCTTTTGCCCACGCCGTAAAGGAGACCCCCATGAAAGCCATACACCTCATTCTGACATCCGCCCTGCTCGCCCTTTCTGCAACGACAAGCTTCGCCGCCGACATCGAGATCAAGGCGCCGTGGGTGCGCGGTACCATTGCGGGCCAGATGGCGACCGGCGCATTCATGGAAGTTACCAGCAAGTCGGGTGCGACGCTGGTCGGTGCGGCAAGCCCGGTAGCTGGTGTGACCGAGATTCACGAAATGAAGATGGATGGTGGCGTCATGAAGATGCGCGCTGTCGCCCGTCTCGACCTGCCCGCCGGCAAGCCGGTCATCCTCGGGCCGGGAGGCTATCACGTGATGCTGATGAATCTCAAACAGACGATCAAGCCTGGCGACTCGGTCCCGCTGACATTGCAGTTCGAAGGCAAGGACAAGAAAGTGGAAATGGTCGAAGTCGTCGCCGAGGTTCGCGACCTGACCAGCAAGGCGCCCGCCGCGAATCCGCACCAGCACTAAGAATCGCCATCTTCGGATTGCCAGAATTGACCACTCTGTTGCTTGGGTGGTCCTGTCGGGACGAAAGGCGGCTAACGCCGCAACAGCGTCGCGACCGAAGCCAGCAGGGCAGCGGCGCAAAGGCCGTGAGCAAGCACCAGCCAGAGATTGAGACCGCTGAGCACGGTCAACCCGCCCAAGACCAGTTCGAGGACCAGCAATGCGAGGATCGCCGCGGCGGCCTTGCGCTGCGCCTCATCGCGCAGCAGTTGCAGGGCTGCCGTGCCAAGGAGCAAGAAGGTCGCCAAGGCGAGATAGCGGTGCACGAGGTGCAGCGTGACACCGCCCGCATCACCGGCAAGCGGCGGCGCGACCTGCCTGAGAAAGGGATTCAGGGCTGACATCCCGGCAGCGGCAGGCCACCAGACCCCGTCACAGCCGGGGATCGAAGTGCATGCAAGCGCCGCGTAACTGGCTCCCAGCCAGGCGCCCAGCATCACCGCCAGCGACAGCGCACCGAGACCCAGACGCAACAGCAAGCCTGGATGCAGGGTTGCGACCACTGAACCAGGCGCCCTGCAAGCCAGCACAATGCGCCAGGAGAAGGTCACGAGGCCAAGGCCACCCATGATGTTGAGGAATCCGACGGCAACCCGCCGCGGGTCGGAACTCCAGATGCCGAGCATTGAAAGCGCCAGCATCAGCAGGAGCAGCAGCGTCGCATAGGTGGCAGCCGGCTGCAGTGGCTGCGGACGCAGGCACAGCCAGACGACGATGCAGGCGAGCACCAGCGAAGTCGAAGCAACCAGCCGATGGAGGATCCGGACGATGCCGAACTCAAGCGCCTGTGGTTCGCGCCCGAGCAGCTGTCCGTAGCATGCCGGCCAGTCGGCGCAGCCGAGACCGGCGGCATCGAGGCGCATCATGGCACTGACTAGCACCACGAGGACCGCGAGCACCGTCAGCGCCAACGCAAGCATCCGGATTCGGCGCAAGCGCGCAGCGTTTGCCTCCATCAGCCGATGCCTGGATCGCGCGCAACCCGCAATTCGTGGTTCAGCCAGAGCAGAGCGGCAAACACCACCATCGCGCCTCCCTGATGCGCCGCGCCCAGGGCGACGGGAACGGCAGCCAGCAGCGTCACGATGCCCAGTACGATCTGGGCCGCCACGGCAACAAGCAGCAGACTGGCCACGAACTTCGCCCTGCTGGAGACGACGGGTGCCCTGCTCTTGACCCAGAACCAGGGAACGAGAAAGGCCAGCAGCCACGCGCCCGCCCGGTGATCGAACTGGACCAGCGCCATGTTGTTGAAGAAATTGAGATGCCACGGGTCGAGAATGAAACTCTCCGGCGGCAGCACATGGCCGTTCATCAGGGGGAAAGTATTATAGGCCTTGCCGGCGCGAATTCCAGCGACAAAGCCGCCGGTGATGACCATGTAGAAAACCAGGACGGCCAGCCAGAATCCCGCCCGCTGCAATCCCCGCAACGTGGCATCGGCTGTCACCCGTACGCGCTCGCTCCACAGGCCAAGGGCGACCCACATCATCGCAATGAAGATCAGGAAAGCCAGGGACAGGTGCGCGGTCAGGCGGTACTGGCTGACGCGGGGATCATCGACCAGGCCGCTCTTGACCATGTACCAGCCCATCGCGCCCTGCATCCCACCGAGCACGAAAATGCCGAGAAGTTTCGGAATCAGCGGGGGATCGAGCTTTCGCCGCAATAGAAAATAGGCAAACGGCACTAGGAAGACGATGCCGATCAATCGCCCCAGCACCCGATGCAAGTACTCCCAATAGAAGATGAACTTGAATTCATCCAGCGACATCTGGTGATTCACCTTCTGGTATTCGGGCGTCTTCTTGTACTTGTCGAAGGTTTCATCCCATTCGGCCTGATCGAGCGGCGGGATGATGCCGACAATCGGCTTCCATTCGACGATCGACAGGCCGGAATGGGTAAGGCGCGTGACGCCGCCCACCACAAGAATCGCGAATACCATGGCGCTGCACGCAAAAAGCCAGATTGCGATCTGGCGGCGGACGGACAGATCGTCAGAGCCAGACAGGGGCGGTGTCGAGCGGATCATCATGGGTTCCGGTAATATTCATTTCGGCACGGATTATATGTGAGAACTGACAGACACATCGCCAGCCGTAACAGCCTGTGACAGTTTGTCGCAGATCTTGACATAAATCATATATTCGACCGCCTGCCGTCGGTAGCCTCCCGGCGGTAGCCTTTCGGTCTTTCGATCCGGGATTTCGGGTTCCGGTTTTCAGGTAATCAACCGTGTGCAACACGCACCAACGATGGAGGAGAAAAGCATGACCAACGACGACGACATCCCCTTCATGCAGAAGCTGCTGGATAACCACTTCCTTCTTCTGTTCCTCGGCGTTGCCTCCCCGGGGGTAATCTACATCCTGTGGGGCATCATCGACATCATGAACGTGCCACTCGCCAAGTAACTCATCAATCAAAGGGAGAAGAATATGAGTGCAATTCTGCCGCCGTCAGATCGGCTCTGGTGGAAACAGCCCATCGCCGGGGTCGAATGGGCGTGGATCGGGATCGCCTTCGTCTGGGGGATGATCATGTTCGGCATGATGCTCTACTGGCACATTTTCGGTAAGCAGAACCTCTCGAACGAGGTGTATAAGACCACGCCCGAGATGTTTGCCGCCAAGGCCGAGAAGTTCATCGCCGAGAACACCATCCGCACCGAGACCGACCAGCAAATCCCTGTGGTCAAGATTCCGGCCGGTGGCGAGGGTTACCTGATCGCCCGCCTGTGGAACTGGTACCCGATTCTCGAACTGGAAGCGGGCAAGGAGGTCAAGATCCATCTTTCGTCGATGGATTACAACCACGGTTTTTCGCTGCAGCCGGTCAACATCAATATTCAGGTCATCCCCGGCTATGAGCATGTGGTCAGGATGACACCGACCAAGGCAGGCACCTACGCCATCGTCTGCAACGAATACTGCGGCATCGGTCATCACTCGATGCTTGGCCGTATTTACGTCAAATAAGGGGGACATAGATGGCCACTACTTATCGTACCTGCCCGATTTCCGGGCTGCAATTCGAGAACCACGCCGAAAAGCTGATGCGCTGGAACGCCGTCGCCGGTGTTCTCTGGCTGCTGGTTGGCGGCATCACCGCCCTGCTGGTGATCCTGACCCGCTGGCCGGCGATCAAGCTGCTGCCGGCCGACCAGTTCTACACCATCCTCACCGCCCACGGCATCGACATGCTGATCCTGTGGATCCTGTTCTTCGAAATGGCGGTTCTCTACTTTGCCTCATCGACGCTGCTGCGGTGCCGGCTGGCGACACCGAAGGTGGCGTGGCTCGGCTTCTGGTTGATGGTCGTCGGCGGCATCATGACCAATGTCGCCATCTATCAGGGCTCATCGAGCGTGATGTTCACCTCGTATGTCCCGATGCAGGCCGCACCGCACTTCTACCTCGGCATCATCCTGGTCGCCGTCGGTGCGCTGCTCGGCACCGCCGTGTTCTTCGGCACGCTGGTGGTCGCCAAGAGGGACAAGACCTACACCGGTTCGCTGCCGCTGGTTGTTTTTGGCGCGCTGACCGCTGCAATCATCGCCACATTCACGATCCTGGCCGGCGCCGGCATCCTGATTCCGACCTTCTTCTGGTCGGTCGGGCTGATCAAGGAAATCGATGCGCAACTCTATCGCATGGTGTGGTGGGGTCTCGGGCACTCGTCGCAGCAGATCAACGTCGCCGCACACGTCTCCATCTGGTACCTGATCGCCGCCGTAGTCTTCGGCGCCAAGCCGCTCTCGGAAAAGGTGTCCCGTGGCGCCTTCTTGCTCTACATCCTCTTCCTGCAACTGGCCAGTGCGCACCACCTGCTGTCCGACCCCGGAATGAGCGCCGAATGGAAAGTGTTGAACACGTCCTACTTCATGTATTTCGCGGTAATGGCCTCGATGATCCACGGCTTCACGGTCCCGGGCGCCGTCGAGGCGGCACAGCGGCGCAAGGGCTTCACCAACGGCCTGTTCGAATGGCTGCGCAAGGCACCCTGGGGCAACCCTGTGTTCTCCGGCATGTTCATCTCGCTGGTCAGCTTCGGCTTCCTCGGCGGCATCTCGGGTGTCGTTCTCGGTACCGAACAGATCAACATGCTGATGCACAACACCTTCTACGTTCCGGGTCACTTCCACACCACCGTGGTCACCGGCACGACGCTGGCGTTCATGGCCATCACCTATCTGCTGGTCCCGGTGCTGTTCCGCCGCGAGATGATCCTGCCCAAGCTGTGCCAGATCCAGCCCTACCTGTTCGGTATCAGCATGTCCGTCCTCGGTCTGGTGATGATGGGCGCCGGTACGCTGGGTGTTTCCCGCCGTCACTGGGACATGGCCTTCTCGGGCGCGCCGTTCCAGTATGAGTGGCCGGGCGCCGCCTACCTGATGATGGGCCTGACCGGCATCTTCGGCGTCATCGCAGTCATTGGCGGCGGACTCTGGATCCTGCTGGTGGTCGGTTCCCTGCTCTTCGGCAAGAAGCTCGAAGGCGGCAAGGTATCCGACAAGCCGACGCCGATCCCCCCAAACACCCAGGCCGCTTCGGCGGTCGCGCATGGCGACGATCACGTCGGCGTTCCGGGTACTGTGGTATTGGCCGGGCTGCTGTTCGTCTGCTTCGTCCTCTACTATTTCGTCAACTGGAAGTACCTGTCCGAAGTCTGGCTGCTGAGCTGAAGCCGAGCCAGTGGCGATTCCCCGTGCCGAAAGGCACGGGGACCTGCCTCAATCGGGCTTGGCATTCAGGCTCGATTCAAGCAGGTTTCACCTGGGTATAATGATCCGAGTACGACGCCACCAGAACCTATGCAATCGACGTTACCGCCCGGAGGCACTTCCGGCTTGCCCATTCGCGCCATTCTGAGCCTGTTCAAGCTGCGCATCGGCGTCGTCATCACATTTACGGCGCTTGCCGGCCTGGCCGTCAGCCCCGGAGCGGGCTTGACCTGGATGCAGATGCTCGTGCTGACGCTTTCCGTCCTGGTCTCGTCGGCCAGCGCCGGCGCCTTCAACCAGTATTACGAGCATGATCTGGACCCGCTAATGGCGCGTACCAAAACGCGGCCGTTCGTCACCGGCGAGATCAGGCATGGACCCATCTGGCTCGTCATCATCGCCGCCTTGACGGTACTCTCGGTCGGCGCCGCGTGGATTGCGCTCAATGCCTGGTCGGCCCTGTTCGTCTTTCTCGGCGCCTTCTTCTACGCCATCGTATACACCGTCTGGCTCAAGCGCCGCACCTGGCTCAACATCGTTTTTGGCGGACTGGCCGGCAGTTGGGCTGTCCTGGCTGGTGCGGCAGCCGCCGACCCGCATCTGGGAGCCGTTCCGCTGGCCCTCGCTTTCGTCCTCTTCCTGTGGACGCCGCCACATTTCTGGAGTCTGGCCATCGCCTTCCGTGAAGACTACAAGGCAGCCGGCGTGCCGATGCTGCCGGTCGTCGTTGGCGATCAGCGGGCAGCGCGGACCATCTTCTACAGCACGCTGGCGCTGGTCGCCGCTTCTTTCCTGCCACTGGCTTTCGGACTCGGCGCCATCTATGCCATAGGTGCGGCTGCTGGCGGATTCCTGTTCATTCAGAAGGCTTGGCGCCTGGCCCAGGAACCAACCCGCAAGACCGCGATGGCCTGTTTCTTCTCCTCTCTGGTTCAATTGACCCTGGTACTGCTGGCGGCGATCATCGACGCCCGCCTCTGATCCGGCGACTCATCGTGATTTCTGCGTTTTTGCGTATCACATTGGCCACGGTCGTTCTTCTGACTGCGGGTCCGTTGCTCGCTGCCGACGGGGCAGACGAAAAGCCCAAACTCACCGCGCGGCCGCAGGGAGTCAATACCGGGCTTGCGCTTACCACGCTGGACGAGAAGACAGCCTTCGAACGCTCGCAGAGTGCGATCGGCAAGCAGGTCGGCGATTTCGTCCTGCTCGACCGCCAGGGCAAACCTGTCGAACTCTCGCACTATCGTGGGAAGCCGCTACTGGTCAGTTTCATCTACACGGCCTGCTTTCAGGTCTGCCCGACCACCACCCGCAATCTGCAGAAGGCCGTGCAGAACACGGTCAGCGTGCTTGGCGCCGATCGCTTCAACGTGATCAGCATCGGCTTCAACCAACCCTTCGACTCGCCCCAGGCGCTCAAGGACTTCTCGGTGCAGTACGGCATCAGCCTGCCTAACTGGGAGTTCCTCAGCCCGTCGCCGGCAATAGTCGACGACCTCACCGCCAACTTCGGTTTCAGCTACGTCGCGACTGCCGCCGGTTTCGACCACCTCAATCAGGTCACAATGGTCGATGCGGAAGGGAAGATCTTCCGTCAGGTGTACGGCGAGAAATTCAACGCATCGGACCTCACCGAGCCCCTCAAAGCGATCATCGCCGGCGCCGCCATTCCACCCGAAACCGACACCTTGAAAGAAATCATGGAGCGGGTAAGGATACTCTGCTCGGTCTATGACCCGGTAACCGGAAGATACCGCACCAACTACTCCATCTATTTCATGATTGCCGGCTTCCTTACCTTCACCGGATTCACGATCTACCTCTGCGCGCATTTCTGGAAGAACCGTCGGCGCCGCGCCGTTCCTTCCACCTGACACATCACAGGCGAGCCGGCAAGGCCCGGGGTGACCGGCGCGACTGCCCTGCACTGCCGGGAGGACAGCAGGCCAACTGCATCGGCGCAAAAGCTCTCACGAGCAATTTTCGACGGCTTTTTTTGGACTTGATATGGGTCAAGCAGGTATTCGGGTCGGCGACATATAATTTTCCGCTAATGCTTTGACGCCCCCGAAGTTCCTTGGACCAATCCGGTGAGTTTTCACACTTCCGTTCGCAGCAAGACACAAGCCCTGTTCCAGCGGATCGAAGAGGCATTCGATGTGCCATTCGGGGGCGACCACAACCCGTTGCGCCATCTCGGCGCGATGGGGCTGTACCTGCTGTGGATTGTCGTGGGCACCGGGCTCTACCTGTACACCGTGCTCGATATCAGCATCACCGGTGTCTACGAATCGATCGCCTACCAAACAACGGAACTATGGTATTTCGGCGGCATCATGCGCAGCCTGCATCGCTATGCTTCCGACGCCTTCGTTCTGGTCATGGTGCTGCACCTCATTCGTGAATGGGCCTATGGCCGCTATTACGGGTTCCGCTTCTACTCCTGGATCACCGGCATTCCGCTGATCTGGCTGGTCTACGCATCCGGTATCGGCGGCTACTGGATCGTCTGGGACCAGGTGGCACAGTTCTCGGCTACCGCGACGACCGAACTCCTCGACTGGCTGCCCATATTCAGCGAACCGGCGGCGCGCAACTTTCTCGCGCCGGACTCGATCAACGACCGCTTCTTCACCATGCTCGTCTTCATCCACATCGGCATACCGCTGCTGCTGATTCTCGGCCTCTGGGCGCACGTTCACCGCATCAGCCTCGTCGATTACCTGCCTTCGCGGCAATCGATGCTGGGAACCATGGGCGTTCTGCTTCTGCTCGCCCTGGTCAAGCCGGCGCTCAGCGATGCCCCGGCCAATCTCGCGCTGGCCCCCGCCGAACTTCGTCTTGACTGGTTCATGTTGTTCATCCATCCGCTGACCGACGTCAGCTCGCCCGCCATCGTGTGGACGCTGCTGTTCGCCGTCACCGTCCTGCTCACCATCCTGCCCTTCCTGCCGCATCCGGAGGCCGGGCCTGTCGCACTGGTCGACCCCGCCAACTGCAGCGGCTGTAGTCGCTGCCACGTCGACTGCCCGTACGCCGCAATAACGATGGAGCCGCATCCGCAACGCCCGGGCTTCAAGATCGCCGTCGTCGATCCCGATCTCTGCGCGAGTTGCGGCATCTGTGCCGGTTCATGCCCCTCGTCGACCCCTTTCCGCCGCCAGGAACGGCTCTTGACCGGCATCGACATGCCGCAGCAAACGGTGAACGGCCTCCGCCAGCAACTCGAGGAGGCGCTTGCCGGACTCGAAGGGCGCTGCCGGATAGTCATCTTCGGCTGCGAACGCGGCGCCGATGCCAGGGCGCTGGCAGCCCCCGACACCGCCGTAATCAGTCTGATGTGCGCAGGCATCCTGCCCCCGTCGTTCGTCGAATATGCCCTGCGCGGCGGTGCCGACGGAGTCATGCTGACCGGTTGCCGCAGCGGCGGTTGTGATTTTCGCCTCGGTGACCGGTGGACCGCGGAGCGCATGACCGGTCAGCGCGAACCGCGCCTGCGCAGCAAAGTTCCTCTTACCCGACTGCAACTGGTTTCTGCCTCCTCCAACGACGGCAAGGTGCTGGCCGCGGCCTTGCAGGAATTCCGGGCGCGAATCCAAACCCAGGCAGTTTCCGACGACCCGTTGCCACCCTACTTCCGGAGAGCTTCCCATCATGCCTAAGCCCACCGCCATTGTCGGTCAGGTGATCCTTTACGGTGCATTTGCCGCCTTCATCGGATATTTTGCGACCTCCCCGAAATACCGGCAGATTCCCGATGACGTCGCCCTGATCAAGCTGTCGATCAGCCACCTCGGCGATCGCGAATGTCGCAAGCGGACTCCGGACGAACTGCAGAAGTTGCCCCCCAACATGCGTGCCCCGATGGACTGCCCGCGTGAACGCTCCGACATCAATCTCGAAGTCGATATCGGCGGGCAACCCGCCTTCCGGACCGTGATGCATCCGACCGGCATCTACAAGGATGGCGTCTCCACGGTTTACAAGCGCTTCGAGGTGAAGGCCGGCACCCATCAGGTGGCGGTCAGAATGAACGACAACCTGGTCAAGCCGGGGTTCAATTTCGTCAAGGAAGACCAAGTCACGCTCAAGCCCGGGCAGGTCATGGTGATCGACTTCAACCCGGACAAGGGCGGCCTCTTCTTCAAGTAGCCCACCGTTCGGACAGCACCCAAAACGATTCGTCTCTCCCTACTCCCCTGAGCGGACACAAACCATGGTCAAACTTCTCCAACAGATCCTGCGCTGGTTCTTCATGCGCATCGAGAACATCTTCAATGTTGCCTTCGGCGACAAGCTGAACCCCTTCTATCACCTCGGCACCATCAGTTTCTGGCAGTTCTGGCTGCTGGTTGGCACTGGCCTCTATCTCTACATTTTCGCCGAGACGGGAATCCACGATGCGTACCATTCGGTCGAACGCATCACCCACAACCAGTGGTGGGCCGGCGGCATCATGCGCAGCATCCACCGCTACGCCACCGACGGCATGATCCTGACGATGATCCTGCACCTGCTGCGGCACTTCGCTTACGATCGCTATCGCGGCTTCCGCTCCTTCTCGTGGCTCACCGGTGTCGCCCTGATCTGGCTGGTCTACATCGCCGGCGTCAACGGCTTCATGCTGGTGTGGGACAAACTGGCGCAATTCGTCGTCATCGCCACGGCCGAGTGGTTCGACGTACTGCCGATGTTCAATGGCACGCTGATCCGCAACTTCCTCTACCTCGAGAGCGTCAACAGCCGGCTGTTCACCCTGCTCGCCTTCGTGCACATCGGCGCGCCGCTGATCGTCGTCTTCATCATGTGGATTCACGTCCAGCGCGTACCGCGCGCCCACATCAATCCGCCACGCCCGATCTCCATCGCCGTAACGCTGATGTTCGTCGTTCTGGCCCTGGTCAAGCCCATTCTCAGCCAGGGCGGCGAAGCGGACATGTCGGTCGTGCCCACCAACATCGACTTCGACTGGTTCGAACTGCCGGTCCTGGCGCTCGTCTACGTCACCAACCCGCTGCACCTGTGGCTGTGGGTACTCGGACTGACCGCATTGCTGTTCCTGATCCCGTGGCTTCCACCCAAACGGCGCGGCGCCGCCAAAGAGCAGACCAGCATCACCTTCCATCCCGACCACAAGACGGTCACCGCCCGCTTCGGCGAAACATTGCTCGACGCGGGACTGCGCCAGGACATCAACCTGCCTTACGAGTGTCGCAACGGTGGCTGCGGCGCCTGCAAGTGCACGGTTCTGGCCGGCAAGGTCGATCCCGGTCTCTACCAGCCCAGTGCGCTGTCGGCAGAGGAACTGGCACAGGGCAAGGTGCTGTCGTGCTGCGCCACGGCCATCGATGACGTGGAAATCGAGTACGACGCCAGCGCGGCGGTAAAGACGTTCACGGAGTATCGGACCCGGGTCGTCAAGATGGAGAAGCTCACTTACGACGTCATGCGTGTTCTCCTAAAGCTGCCTGACGGACAGCAGATCGCGTTCAAGGCCGGCCAGTACATCAATGTCATTCTCGACGACGGCCAGCGGCGCGCCTTCTCGTTTGCTAACCCACCGCACGAGGCGGAGTTTGTCGAACTCCAGATTCGCCTGATGAAGGGCGGACTGTTCACCACCCACGTCTTCGAGAAGATGAAGGAAGGCGACGAAGTCCGCTTCGAAGGCCCGATCGGCGATTTTTCATTGCGCGAATCGCAGCGGCCGATCGTCTTCGTCGCTGGCGCCACGGGCTTCGCCCCGGTCAAGAGCATGGTCGAGGATGCCTTCAAGCGCGGCCTGAAGCGCGAAATCCATCTCTACTGGGGCGTCAAGCAACTGCGCGATCTCTACCTGCCCGAACTGCCGCAGCAATGGGCACGCGACCACGCCAACTTCCACTTCATCCCCGTACTCTCCGAACCGGCGCCGGAGGACGTCTGGAACGGCCGCACCGGCCTGGTGCACGAAGCCATCCTCGAAGACTTCCCCGAACTCAAGGGGCACGAGATCTATGCCTGCGGTTCGGTGCGAATGGTCGAGGCCATCTTCCCCTTCCTCAAGAGCCACGGTGCGGAAGATGGCGCCTGCTTCTCCGACGCATTCACCGTATCGGCGCGTTCGATGGCATTCCAGCCGCGCGGCAAGTAATCCGGAAAGCCCTTACTGCCCGATCAGGCGGCGCAGGACGGGCTCGAGCGACCCTTCATCGATGCGCCCCAGGCGGGTCATTTCGCTGCGTCCATCACGGCCGATGACCACCGTGTACGGCAACCCCTTCACCTGCAGGCCCGGCGTCGTGTCGGCAGGGCTTGCCACCAGCACGGGATAGGACACCGGTGTGGTCCTGATGAAGGCCGCCAACTTCTCGGCGTCGTCAACGCCGATCCCGACGAACTGCACGCCCCAGGAGGCGTAGTGACCGTTCATGCGCGAAAGCGCCGGCATTTCGTCAACACACGGCTTGCACCAACTGGCCCAGAAATTGACCACCAGTACCTTGCCCCGCCACTGGGCAACGGGTTGCGGACGACCATCGAGATCGGGCAAATTCAGGGCAAAAATGGCGTCGACCGCAACCGCGGCCTCCTCCGGCGTCAACGTCTGCGAAGAGATCAGCCCGGACGGACGACCCGCGGGCTCCGGGCTGGTGTGGTCGAGCAGCCGATATCCGAGCACACCGACGGTCAGCAGTGACGCCACTCCGGCCGCGACCGCCACCCGCAATGCGGTCCGTTCGTTCATCGCTCCTTCTTCGCCAACATGGCTCTCAGGCAAATCACGACAAACATCAGGCCACCGATCACGGCGATCAATCCGCCCAGTCCCATCATGCCCATGCCCAGTTTCTGCGGCAGGGTGACCAGCGCCTGCTCGGCGCCGGCAACCTTGCGCTGCACGCTGTAGCCGCCCGACCAGGCGAGACCGAGGACGTGGATCAACTGGCCCGTGCCATAGACGTAGGGCTGCCAGACCGCCATGCGACCTTCCGCCTTGCCGAACCCGAGGAGCGGCAGCAGCACATAGGTCAGCCCCATGAACGCCAGCGTGACGCCGACCTGCGAGCCGTGATAGTGGGCGGGAATGACGACGTTGGCACCCTGGATCATGTAGCCGAGAATGCCACCCAGGGCGAACAGGACGAAGGAAGCGACAAACGCGGATTTTGCCGGATGGCTGGAAACTCCGCGCACCGTCCACAGCGATACGGCGCCGGCAAGGATGAGCGGCCCCATGTAGGGGTGTCCCCACTTCATCAACTGGGCAAAAAGTTCCATGTGGGGGAGTGAACCCGGCGGCACCATCAGATACATCAGCGGCACCGCGAGCAACGGCAGGGAGGCGATGAAAAATAGCGCGGCCAGCGCGCGCGGAGAGGCGACCAGGGGCTTGCCGAGGTGCATGGCTATCCACAGCCACGCCACCACCATCAGAACGGCATACTGGAATTGCAGGATGTGGCCACCGCCCCAGAAGACGACCTCGTAATAGATCTCTTCCCCGATGCGCGGTACCATCCACCAGGACCAGAAGAAGGCGGCAAACGCAAGAAAGGCGGCAAGCGCACCGAAGAATGCGCCAAGCTGCAATGGCTCGGCAAACACGCGCCGCGGCCAGGTCGTGAGCAGGGCCCGCAACACCGCCAGGCTGAAACCTGCGCCACAAATCCACAACGAAGCAAAGAACTCGGGTTGCTCGAGGACCGGGATATAGTTGTTTAGGATCGGGTGCGCGCCGGGGAAAAACGGGGAAACCGTCATCAGCAGCGTACCCAGCACCGCCAGACCGAAACCGCCCCAGCCCAGCCACGCCAGCCCGGCCCGGCCAACGGCGCTCCAGATCACCGCGGCGAAGGCCATGAACCAGATCGCCACCGAGAGATCGACATGAACCACCAGCGCCGCGCGAAAAAACCCTTTCAGCGGAAAAATGTCCTGGATTCCCGGCGTGCGCGAGAAAACCAGCAGCATGGCCAGCAAGCCCGAGCCGATCAGGGCCAGCACACCCAGCCACAACCAGGCGCGAGCCAGCGCCGCAGGCGTTCCTGAAGAAACCGCAACGACGGGGAACTCTGAACTAGCCACGCTTACCTCACGCAAAATTTTGTAATTATAAATCTGGAACAGGTGATAGACCGCCAGCCGATGCCCTACGGCCAATTAACTATGATCTAGTCCTAAGGAATTATTGCCCGGTGAATGGCCGGATGACACCATCCGGCAACAGGTTTTTTAGCAAATATCAAATATGAATGCCACCCACCCGATCAACATCGAGGCGCTTCTGACCCACATTCCGCTTTTCAACGGACTGGCATCCGAGGAAATTTCGCGCATCGCCCGTTCCACCCGCGAAATCCATGCCAGCAAGGGCGACATCCTGTTCCACAAGGGCGACCCCTGCACCGGTTTTCACCTGCTGGTCTATGGCCAGATCAAGCTCGCCTTCACCTCGCAGCAGGGCGGCGAAAAGGTCGTCGAGATCCTGCAACAGGGCCAGAGCTTCGGCGAAGCCATCATGTTCATGGAAAAGCCCTATATCGTCTTCGCCCAGGCCCTCGCCGACTCGCTGCTGCTGCACGTCTCCAAACAGGCCGTCTTCGACGAACTGTCGCGCGACCACAACCTGTGCCGCAAGATGCTGGCGGGCATGGCCCTGCGCCTGCACCAGTTGATGAACGACGTCGAATCGTACTCGCTGCATTCCGGCAAGGAGCGCATCATCGGCTACCTGTTGCGCAAACTGGCGGAAGAAGACCAGAACGGCCTCAACGTCGCCGTCACCCTGCCGGCAAACAAGGGCGTCATCGCCTCCCGCCTCAACCTGACCCAGGAACACTTCTCGCGCATCCTGCACGAGCTCTCGGAACTGGGGCTGATCGTCGTCGAGGGGCGGAAGATCCATATCCCGAGCGTGGCGAATTTGCGTAAGCACGAGGGTTGACCACAGACCCGCTGGCACAAGGGAAAACGGGGCGATGAAAATCGCCCCGTTTTTGTTGTCGACCGCGATAGCCTACCAGCGCCGCGCCGCTTTCCGAGCGTCGGGGAGAATCGCTCCGTGGCAACCCGTCAATGCATCATGGATCAATGCTTTTGTTGATCTGGTGCTCGATCAGAACCCTGACTGCCGGATCCTGGGTGTTCAGATAGACGTCGAAATCATGGCCACTCACCGTTTGGCTGCCGCCTGCCGACCAAGTGCCGCCAACGGTACTCTTCAGACTGACTGAGTCACCGCTGTCACCAAAGATGGTGAGCGATTTGTTGGAATCGGTCATATCGAGGACATCCTGCACCGACAAATGGCCCAGGCTGTGATTCTGTCCAGCAGGCATCAGATCGAATCGCTCGATGTTGGCGGGCTTGACCGGCGCCGTAGAGAAGTCGAGGTTCTCGCCGAGGCGGAACTCGATGGTATCGACCCCCGCCAAGCCATTGAGAGCACTGCCGTCATAGAGCAGCCTGTCATCTCCGGTCGTCGCAGCCACCGGATTGATATCGACGTGCGCGTTGGCAGTGACGACCGCCGACAGGTTGCCGCCGGGCGAATCGGCCGTCTGCGCGGTGATCACCAGGTCAAAGCTGCCATCCTTCTGGATCACCCCCAGACTGCTGACCTGTGCCGGTGTCAGCCCGGACAGTGTATAGGTGTCGAGGCCGCTGTCGTAGCTTGCCGAAAGCAGGGAGCCGCCGGCGTAGAACGCCGCGAAACCGCCCAGACCCTTGATGGTAATGATCGCCGTTTCCGAACCATCCATATCCGGCATGGCGCTGTTCAGGTTCAGCGCAACGACCTGCCCTTCGCTGCCGAAAGACAGCGTCGGACTGATGTGAATGCCGTCGGCCACGCCATTGAAGGTGACATTGAAATTCACCGAATTGACCGTTTGATCCAACCCCGTCTCGCCGCTCCAGACCTCGGCCGTGATGCCGGAAACCGTACCGCTCCAGTTTGGAGGAGGAAGCAGCGCGATATAGGCTGGCACCGAACCCGCTGAGGCGGGGATGCTCCAGACGCCGCCGCCCATGTTGATCGCAGCCGTACCGGGCGCGCCGCTACCGCAATAGACCTGGAATCCGTCCGGCACATGCGACAGCGTGACCGACTGAATTCGCTCCCCGGAATCGACCAGCGCCGCCGATATGTTCAGCCGCACCGCCTGGTCTTCCGCTCCGGCAACATTGCCGGAACTCGGCGTCACACCGTCATTGACCTTGTCGATGTCGAAACTTCCGGAAGCCGAACTGGTCACCACATTGGCCGCACCGGTCTCCTGATTCTGGACATACGCGGTATAGGTGACGGTGCCGGACGCGTTGGCGACAGGCTGATAGGTCAGATTCAGGGTGGCGCCATTGCTGACGCCGGTCAGTACAAAATAGGTGCCATCGGGAATACCCGAAATGCCGCTTAGGGTCGTCGCCGACACCGGATTTCCGTTGAAGTGCAAGACACCGCCCGTGGCCTCCATACCCGACTCGTCGAGCCGCACATAGACCTTGCCGCCAACCACGTTGGTGTTGGCACCATCTGCTGCGTTGGACAAGACAATGGAAATCGGGGCGGTCGCGTCCTCGCCGACATTGCTGTCCGTCGCCACCAGCACGATCGGGTCAGAAACCGGCGTCACCGGCAAGCTGACCGTGAGGCTTGAGTCATTCCGCCCACCGCCATCATCGTAGGTCGTCAGGGTTGCCGAAAAACCGAGCGGGCCGCCGTTGCTGTTCGCGTTCGGTGGCGCCGTAACAGTGATGCTGTCGAGCAATGCCTGCAGTGCGCCGTTGTCGCCCGTTCCCTGCGCACTCCAGACGGAAACTCCGCCGACCACGGTCATCATCATGCCGGTAACGATCGTCCCGGCCTGCAAGCCGGTCAAGGTAACCGCGAACGGAGAAGAACCGGTAATGCTCGCGTCCAGCAAGGTGTTCAACGAGATCGGCGTATCCTCGACCATTGTCGGGACAGCCGGATCCTTCGCCCACGTGGCGATGGTCGCTGCCGGCGTCGTCGGCAACGGCAAGGTATCGATAAACGTGGCGGATGTCTGTAGCGTCCAGTTTGTCACCGAGGTCACCACACTCGCGCCGGTGTCCTGCGTGTAGGCCGTAACGCTGATCGATTGGTTCAGACCGGACAACTGCGTAGCCGTGCCGTCGAGCGAGAACTCGAGCGCCTGGGTAAGCGATGGCCCAGCGAAAGCGGTGTCCGGAATGTCGAGGATCCAGCGACCGGTGTTCGGGTTACCGGGCGTATTACCGATATACCTGCCGCCGACCACGGTGACGCCGAGCGGCACACCGTCCACGACGAAGTAGAGGAGCTTTTCGCTGCCGTCGATATCCTTGGCATTGCCGGCATTCGGGTCATTGTTCTGGGTGACCGTCACGTTGACAGTCACCACCTCGGTAGAAGCGATCACCCTGCTCGCGAAGTCATTGCTGCTCGTCGTCGTATCGGTCACCGGATTGACCGTGATGCTGTAGTTCGTATCGAACTGCTGCGTCACTGCCGGCAAGGTACCGTCATTGCTGGGATCGGTAATCGCATAACGAACGCCGAACGTGCCGTCGGCATCGCTGTTGGCAGCCCCCTTGACGAAAACATTGCCGATATCCGACTCGGTAAGTTTGTACCATCCACCATCAGCCACCAGCGAAGTCAATGGCATCGCACCCAGGTAGAGCGTGAATGGCTTGTCGGCCAGGTCGGCGGCATTGATCCAGACGGAGGACAAGGTTTCATTGCTGTCGCCGTTATGAATCTGCAGCGCGAAATTGACCCGGGTCAGCGTGTCCTCGCTGGCAGTCGTCGTGGCGTTGATCGTCGCTTCCGGCGACGGTGTCACCTGAACCGGGACAGCGACCCAATTGCCGGTCAGGCTGTTGCCATCGTTTTCAGTGGTGATTGCCCGGAACTTGAAGTCGAAGCTACCGCTGTAATTGTCGTCAACCACCACAATCTTTGCAGCGGCAAACTCGGCGGCCGTGCCTGCCCAAACCCGGGCGACGCCGGTGCCACCGGTGAAGGTGAGTCCTTCGACCGTAAAATTCGTCGGCAATCCGCTCAAGACGAACGACAGCGTTTCTGAACCGTCGTTATCCGTCAACCCGGCCGACGTGACGATGCTGCTGAGGGCGATACGCTTGGCCCCGGCGTCGACCGCCGCTTCGGTGGTCGCGAACGGTAGTGGCGCCGTGGAGATGGCCGGCGAATCCGCCAACCCGCGCACGTCGACCGCAATCGACAGCACAGTCGGCAACGACGTACTGGTGAATCCGCCAACCGTATCGACCGAGACCGCCGAAACGTTGAGCGAAAAATCCGCGTTGCTGTTCAGCGGCGGCTGAATGGCGAGCGATTTGGTCGTGTCGAAATTGACGATCGTCGCACTGCTGCCGACGATGGTCACCGGCGTACCGTCATAGACCAGGACCGCACCAGCCGGGATGTTGCTGATCGTCACATTGAACGTTTCCGACGGATCCGCGCTGTTAGGCTTGATGCGAAGCGGAATCAGCGTATCTTCGCTGCCGGTCACCGCACCGGTCACCGCCAGGGTCACGGCATCGGCTACCGGCGCAATGAAGAGATTGGTCAATGTGACACTACCGGATATCGCGCTGACGCTGGCCCCGGTATCGGGGTCGGTATCGACCGTTCGGGCCTGGACGCTGATTTCAAACGTTCCCGCAACGTTCGTCGCCGCCTTGAACTCGACGGTATTCAGGTAGGCCATCGGAATCTCGATTGCCGTGCCGTTGTAGGTCAGGACATGCACCCCGCTGCCATCGGTGTATCTGAACTGCGAACCGATGGCGGAACCGCCACCGAGCACCGGCGTCAGGAGCGCAAAGGTTTGCTCGCTGCCATCGGCATCCTGATTGGCCCAGCCTGCCTTGAGGTTGAAACCATCGCTGTTCAGATTGAACCACTGATCTTCCGCGCCCTGGCTGGTGTAATGGAAACCTGGGGTCATGGTCAGATCGCGCACCCCGTCGCCATTGCTGTCGCCAATGCTGCCGGCATCAACAACTTCGGCAACCGGGCTCACCGTAATGGTTTCACTGCGGCTGACCGTTTGTGTATTGGTCACCAGTACGCCATTCACCGTCTGGCTGTCGGTCGTGGTCAACCCCAGGGAAATCGTTGCATCGGCACTGCTGTGCCCCGGCGGCGTCAGGGTGTAGTCCCTGAAATGGTCGTTGGCGATGTCGGCCAGCGGAATGGTGTAACTTGCCGACCCATTACCGGTGAACACGACGACGCCCGCATCGTTCTTTATCACCCAGCCAGCGGGCAGCCCATTGACGTCAATACCTTTCAGGACTTCGCTGCCATCGGTATCGGTCAACGCCACGCCTTGCAGGAATTTGACCGCCGTATCTTCCGAAGTACCGACATTCGACGTCGTGACATCGCCCGCGACGGGCGTGACGTGCAGGTTGAGCAGCACGCTGTCGGTCTGGGTGAGTGTTGTCACGGTAGAATCGGCATCCGTGTCCTTGGCACGGAGTGTCACCGTAATGCCGTTGATGTCGCCGCTGAAATCATGGGGTGGAATCAGAGAAATCGCCGGCAGCGTGTTGTTGCCAACCAGCTGTATGCTGGCCGTACCTGCCGCACCAACCGTTACCCCATTGACCACGGACCCTGGCGGCAAACCTGCCAGGTCGATATAGCGTACTTCGCTACCATCAAGATCGGCGAAAGTTGCCGAGAGGAGGGCTTTCAAGTCCAGCGAGCCATCTTCGGCAATTGTCGCGTCATAAGATACGTCGGAACCGTTGATCTTCAGGTCAACGGCATCCGTGACGGCCTGAACGTCGATATTCACACTGGTCGTGCTGACTGCCCCGTTCACTCCGGAAATCTGGTTTCCGGCATTGTCCACCTCAAAGGAGGTCACGCTCATGCTGACGCTCAGGTTGCTGCCGCTGTTGGCGGCCGGCAGCAGGCGCAGGGCTTCGAACTGCGCCGTCGTCATCGTCAGCGTTGCCGCTCCGGGGCTGGCAATCAGGTTACCGGCATCGGATAGGTGGATGGTGATATTGCCACCGGTTGAAGTGAACAGAATGGCATCGCTGTTGGTACCGTCCAGCAGTTTGGCGCCGCTCGGAACATTCGACAGGGTGATCAGTGACAGCCTTTCCGCATTGTCGCCGGAACTGCCGATGCCGTTCTGGTCCACAGCGTCTGTGACGGTCGGCGCGTTGAAGCCGAGCGCGACAGACGTGTCTTCATTGGTCGTCACTGTCGCCGCATCGCGTGTAACCCCCGGCGCGTCGGAAACCGGGGTCACGTTCAGGGTCAGCGTGGCCGTGGCTGTCTCGCCGGTACTGCTGGACAGCGTATAGGTGATCACCGGCACCGGTCCGCTGTAGTTGGCCTGGTACGGGGTAAAGGTATAGTTGCCATTACTGGCCATGGTGAGAACACCGAGTGTGCCGCTGGGAGTCGTCACGGTAACTGGCGTGCCAGGCGTAAATACATCCTGCGAGCCATTGCCATCGGCATCGAGGCTGAAGCTGCTGACCGTCGTCGTCGCACCCGCATCGGGGTCGAGCGTGTCGTTGCTCAACACATTGCCGCCCAATGCGGCACCTGATGCATTTTCAGCGATGGTCAGGCTGTCATTGAAAGCAACCACGCCGTCGTTGGTGCCTGTGATGATGATGGTTACGGGTTGATCGGCAATTGCCCCCTGGCTGTCGGTGGCCCGGACGGTATAAGTCAGAATCAGGGTCTGCCCGGCAGGAATCGAGTTGAAGGCTTCGCTGCCCGAGTTGAAAGTCCACGTTATGCCATTGGGCGCATCCTGACCAACGGTACTACCTTCTCCCCCTGTGACCGAGAACATGGCCTTGAGCAAAGCGTCGCTGGGACGGGCGCCAGAATAGGTTCCGCCCACGACAAGACTACCCACCTTGCTGGCGGCGACGGTGTCCCGGGTGTCGACATCGAAGACGCTCAGCGTGTCGCTGACGACAAGACCGCTGTTGGTCTCTGTCAGGCTGGCACTGTCGGCGTCATCAGCGCGCACGGTGATGACCGGCGCGTCATTGGCACCGGTGACCGTAATGGTCAGCGTCGTCGTGCTGGAATCGCCGTCGGCATCGGTGATGGTGTAGCTGTAGGTTTCGCTGACCGCCTGATTGCGAGCCAGGGCCTGAACCGCCGGCCTGCTGTTGTCTAGCGTATAACTGTAGCTGCCGTCGGCACCCAGTACCAGTGTGCCATAGGTGCCATTGACGCTCGTGCCGTCGGCGCTGGTCGTGCCCGCAGTCACATTGTTGCCCGGCGTGCCGGAACCCGCCATGATGCCGGTTACCGCCGTGGCATCGGCACCCAGCGTGTCGGCACCGCCGCCCGTCGTGATGACGTTGCCGGCGACCGGGTTCGACGCCGTATCTTCGGTCACGGCATTTGTATCAGGCCTCGCCAGCGGCGCGGTATCGAGGATGTTGATCACCAGGTTCCCCGGCTGCGTATCGCCGCTGTCGTCCTTGACGACGATGCTGATCGTGTCCAACACCTCGCCGCCCGTGTGATCCTTGCGGGTGCCGCCCGGATCGTAGCTGTAGGTCACGACGCCGGTCACCGGGTTGTAGCCGGTGACCGTCAGCACGCCTTCCAGCGTATTGATCGCGACATTCGACACAGCGCTGTTCTCGAGAGCGGCCTTGGTCACCGACTGACCGGCAATGGTCAGCGCGGCAGTCGGGTCGAGCCCGTCAGGCGCACCGATGGTGAACGTCTGGCCGGTCAGCATGCCGTTCTCCGGAACGCTGGCGTTTCCCGTTGCACCAGCATTGGTATCGGGTACCGTCAGGGCGACGCCATCGTCCGTGCCACGAATGGTGATGGTTACCGTCGTCGTACTCGGGTCGCCATCGGCATCGGTAATGGTGTAGGTGAAGGTATCGGCAGTTGCCTCTCCGGCATTGAGCGCCTGGACGGATGCCTTGGCATTGTCGAGCGTGTAGCTGTAGCTGCCGTCGGCGCCGATCCTGATGGAACCATAGAGGCCGACGACCGTCGTGCCGTTGGCGCTGGTCGTGCCGGCCGGAACGTTGCTGCCCGGCATCCCCGCACCGGCGACGGCACCCGTCACCCGGGTCGCATCAGCGCTAAGGACATCCTGACCTGCTCCCGCCGTCATGACATTCCCATTTACCACGTTCGGCAACGCGTCCTCGCTGATCTCGTTGCTGTCGGCGTTGGCGGTCGGGGTGTCGTCGACGATCTGGACGGTGAGCGTGCCGCTGTTGGTGGTACCGCCGCGGTCGGTCACTTCCAGCGCAATCGTGTCGCTGCTTTCCGTGGCGCCGGACTGGTTCAGCGCGGCTTTCAGCGTGTAGGTGTAGCTGATGTCGCCGCTCAGCGGCGCACTGCCGGTGCCACTGAAGCCGGTCAGGGTCAGCGTGCCTTCGCCGGTGTCGATGACGCGCGGGGTGCCGCCCAGCGCCTGCAGTTCGGCAACCGTCAGGGTGACGCCGCCAACCTTGACACTGCTCAGGCCTTCCGGGCTGCCAACACTGATCGTGCCGGTAGTGATTTCGCTGGTGTCGCCCACGCTGGTCAGGCCGCGTTCAAGAACGCTGGCCTGGCCGGTAACCGATGACCCGTTGCCGTCAACGGGTACGATGCTCGGCCCGCCGTCGGTGGTGCCGTTGATGGTGATGGTCAGCGTCGCCGTGCTGGGGTCGCCGTCGGCGTCGGTGATCGTGTAGTCGAAGGCCTCGCTGAGCGTTTCGCCATCTTTGAGGGCGTTGACCGCAGCATTGGTGTTGTCCAGACGGTAGCTGTAGCTGCCGTCGGCGTTGAGCGTGAGGTGGCCGTAAGCGGTGGCAAATTCGCCACCCACCGTCTGCGGAACACCACCGAAACTGATGGCAGTGAGCGAAACTGCATCGGCTCCCAGCACATCCTTGCCGGGGCCAGCGCTGATGACGTTTCCTCCTACCGTGTCGGACGCCGCATCTTCGGTAATGTTGGCCGTGTCCGGCCTGGCGACCGGCGCGGTGTCGACGATGTTGATACTCAGGGTGCCGCTCTGCGTGTCGCCGTTGTTGTCCCTGACCACAATGCCAATCGCGTCGATAACCTCGCCGCCCGTGTGATCCTTGGCGGTACCACTGGGGTCATAGCTGTAACTGACCACGCCGGTCACCGGGTTGTAGCCGGTAATCGTCAGCGTGCCTTGCGCGGTGGCAATGGCCACCGGTGTCGTTCCGCTCGCTTCAAGCGCTGCCTTGCTCACCGCCGTGCCGGCGATGGTCAATGCCACCACCGGATCCAGTCCATCGGGCGCACCGATCGTAAATTTCCCCATCGCCGTTGCGTCCTCGACAACGCTCGACTGCCCGCTTGCCACACCATTCACATCCGGTATTGCGAGGCTGACCAGATCGTTCACCGGAGCGATGTCGATGGAGACCGTCGCCGGCGTTTCGTCGACGGAGCCCGTATTGTCAACGGACGCGTACTGGAATGAGGTCGTGCCGTTCCAATTGTCGTTTGGTTTGAAAAAAACAGGACCCGTCACCGTCTCTCCAACCGAAACCTGTTGGGTCAGCGCAGCATCGGCATAGAGCACTCCTTCTGCCGGCAGGCTCCTGATCACATACCCGGCAATGATTCCATCCGGGTCATTGCCCTTGAGGTCAATCCGGAGCGTGCTGTCTTCACTCCCGACCAGCGAGATGTTCTCGGTCTCGGGAGGCGCAAAGGTAAGCACTGTCGCCGCTTCGTTGCGAATCCAGCCACCGTAAATTTCGTCCAGTCGCTGACCACGGCCAGTACCGAACTGGAAGACAAGGGGATCGACCAGCTCGACGATGCGCGCCAGTTCGACAAAGGTATGCCCCTCTTTCTGAACCCCTGTATTAACCCCTCTGCCACCGTCATCTTCAAAACTGAAAGTACCGTCGAACCCGACGATCGCCTTGCTTATTCTGGCAAATGTGGTCGGGCTGTTCTGTACCGCACTGTCGCCTGCATCCGGACGTTCGGACGCAGCAACTTCGGCATCCAGTTTGGCAGCCTCATTCGGACGGACAACCAGTTCGCGGCCATCGACGAGTTTCAGCTGTACCTCGCCGCCCACCCCGGCCTGAACCACTTCACCTTCGCGTATCGGATCGCCGCTCTTGACGCGACGCAACGCGCCATCGGCATCGCGTGCGAACGCTTCACCGGTAACTTTTCCAACGCGTGCGACGACTGCGGCCATGACACTTCTCCAGCATGAGATTTTCGATGCCGGAAGTGTATGGATTCGCCTGTCCCGAATCTATTGAACCAAGGTACAGTCGGGAGATGTTTGCGTGAAAAACTTCACGCCTCGCCTCAAATTTTGAGGCCGTTGATCCTTAGCGACAATTGCAGGCGGTCGCGCAGGCCCAGCTTCTCGAATATCGCGGTCAGATGCGCCTTGACGGTTCGCTCGGTGATCGCCAGTTGTACGGCAATTTCGCGATTGCTGGAACCGCCGGCCACCAGCCGGGCAACCTGCTCCTCGCGCTCCGAGAGCAATCCGGCCCAGTCGTCATTTTTGGCCTCCGAAGGGAGTTGACCGAGACGATGCGAGGTCGCACCAACCAGTTTCCGGAGCAGCGTCTGGCCGACCCAAAGGCCGCCGTTGCTGACCACCAGCGCCACTTGCCGCAGCACTTCCGGCGCTGCATGCGTGTTGCAGCATCCCGCCGCTCCCAACCCCAGCGCCTGCATGACCAGCGTCTCGTCCGGTTCGTCGCACAACAGCACGACCGGCAGCCCGCCGGCGCACTCGACAACCGGCACCACGCCAGCGACTGACTCGCCGGAGCGCAAGCGGCACCAGACCACCCCCTGCCCCGCACAATGGAAATCATGCGGGCCGGCCCGCCCGACCATGCGTGCCGCCGGTATCGCCTCCATCCAGTTGGGAAGAGGCTTGTCCCCAATATCGACAATCCAATGCTGCATTATCTTTCGGTCAATGCCACGCTCTTGGCCCGCAGTACCGGCTTGAGGAGGTAGGCCAGCACGCTCTTCTTGCCGATAACGATATCGACCTCGGCCACCATGCCCGGGATGATCGGCAGATTGGCATCGCCGAAACCCGGCTTGTTGGTGCGCACGCGCACCGTGTAGAACGCGTTACCCTTGTCATCCGTGACGGTATCGGCACCGATGTGCTCCAAGATGCCATCAAGGCCACCATAGATCGAAAAATCGTAGGCCGTGAATTTCACAATAGCCAGTTGGCCGGGCCGCAGAAATGCGATGTCGCGGGGCTGGACGCGCGCTTCCAGAAGCAGAGTGTCCTCCAGCGGCACGATCTCGATCATGTCCTTGCCCGGCTGCACCACACCACCTACGGTATTCACCAGCAGGCGCTTGACGGTGCCCTTGACCGGCGAGCGGATCGACGACTGCTTGACCCGATCCGAGAGCGCGACACTGCCTTCCGCCAGGCTATTCAACTTGGCGTTGGTTTCGGACAATTCTTTGCCGGCATCGTTGCGGAAGTTCAACTCGACTTCCTCGATCTTGCGCTGCGCTTCGTTGATCGCCGCCTGGACGCGCGTGATCTGGGCCGCCGCCATGTCGCGCTCGCCGCGATAGCGCGAAACATCCCGCTCCAGTCGCAGCAGTTCGACCTCGGATACCGCTCCGGAATTGATCAGCGGCTTGGTCACCGCCAACTCCTTGGAGGTTAGGTCGTAACCCTGGGCCGCCTGGGCGCGCTTGGCCTGGACTTCGTTGAGTTCCTGCTGGCGCTGGACAAGCTGCTGCCGGGCAATCGACACTGCGGCGTTCATCTCGGCACGCTTCGCTTCGTACAGTTGAAGTTCCTGCTCCACCACTTCCGGCGCATCCTTCATCACTTCCGGCGGCGGCACGAAGGGTTTGCCGTCGGACATCGCCTTCAACCGGGCCGCCCGCGCCACCAAGCCGAGATACTGGGCGCGATTTTCCTTGACCGACGATACGAAGCGCGTTTCGTCGATCTTGATCAACAACTGGTTGGCTTGAACCACGTCGCCCTCGCGCACCAGGATCTCGGACACTAGTCCGCCGTCGATGCTTTGCAGCACCTGCACCTGCTTCGACGGAATGACCTTGCCCTCGCCGCGCGTCACTTCGTCAAGCTGCGCCACCGCCGCCCACATGATGAACAGCGCCATGACTATCCCGATTGAACGCAGCAGCACGCGTGCGCGCAATGGCTCCTGGCGCAGGATGGCGACATCGGCGTCGGTCGAAAAGTCGGCCGCCTCCCCCTCCTCCTTGCTTGGCAGGCGTCCAAGCACCTGCTCGACATGAGGCTTGCTCCGGACGGCAATCGCTTCGAGCCTTGCATGCAACCAGGCGCTCAGCGCCCGCAGGCGGTTCATGACGCCCTCCCGATCTGGCCGCTCTGCAGCGCCTGGATGACCTGATCGCGCGGGCCATTGGCGACCACCTGCCCGTCATCGACGACGATGATCCGTGTAGCCAGATCGAGCAGACTGTTGCGATGGGTGACGATGATCATCGTCTTGTGTGCCGCCACGGCTTTCAGGCGTTCCTTCAACTGCTGCTCCGAACTGTAGTCCATCGAACTGGTCGGTTCGTCGAGCAGCAGGATCGGCGGATCCATCAGGCAGGCGCGGGCAATGGCGACGCTCTGGCGCTGGCCGCCGGAGAGCGAATCGCCACGCTCGCCGATCAGCATGTCGAAGCCGTCCGGGTGGCGATTGACGAATTCGGCCAGCCCGGCAACTTCCGCGGCCGCGACGATGGCTGCATCGTCGGCATAGGGCGCACCAATCGCGATGTTATCGCGCAGCGTGCCGTAGAAGAGGGTCGGATCCTGCGACACGTAACCGATATTGCGGCGCAGGTCGGCCGGGTCGAGCTGGCGGGTATCGACGCCGTCGATCATCACCGCACCCCCGGTCGACTGGTAGAGTCCGAGCAGCAACTTCTGCAGGGTCGTCTTGCCGGAACCGATGCGGCCGATGATGACCACTTTCTCGCCGGCCGCTATCCGGCAACTGAAGCCCTTGAGCGCCGGCAGCGACGATCCGGGGTAGCTGAAGTCGACCTTGGCAAACTCGATGTCGCCGCGCAATTCGGGACGATGGACGAAACTCGCTTCGTCGGGCCGCTCGACCGGCTTCTTCATGATCTCTTCGAGCGATGTCAGCGAGACCTTGGCGTTGTGGTACTGCATCAGCAGGCCGACCATCTGGCCGAGCGGCGCCACCGCCCGCGACGCCAGCATGGTGCAGGCGATCAGGCCGCCCATGGTGAGCTGGCCGGCACCGATCAGATAGACTCCGGCGATGATGACGACGACGTTGACCGCCTGCTGTGCCTCCAGCGCCCCGTTGGTCGCGGCAGCGGAAAGGAAGCGCATCTGGTTGTTGACGCGGGCGACGAAGGCCACCGACTTCTCCCACTTCGACTGCATGATGCTCTCGGCGCCCTGGGTCTTGATCGTCTCGAGCGCGGTCAGGCTCTCGATCAGCGTCGCGTTGCGCAGCGCCCCGGCGCGGTAGGTGGTTTCTGAGAGTTCGTGCATCTTGTGTTGCAGGACATAAGCGTAGATAACGACGGCGACGATGGCGAGCAGCACCGGCAGAACGAGTTGCCAGGCGATCAGTGCGATGACGAAAACGAATAGCAGCGCAAACGGCAAATCGATGAAGGCGGTGACCGAAGCGGAAGTGATGAAGTCGCGCACCGTCTCGAACGAGCGCAGGTTCGCCGAGAAGGCGCCGACCGCCGCCGGCCGCGCTTCCATGCGCACGCCGAGGACGCGCTCCATGATCTGCGCCGACAACTGCATGTCGATCCGCGCACTGGCAAGATCGATGAAATAGCCGCGCAGCAGGCGCAGCACGAGGTCGACAGCCACCAGCAGGATCACCCCGAGCGCCAGGACCCAGAGGGTCTCCATGGCGCGGTTGGGAATCACGCGGTCATAAACGTTCATCGTAAATAGCGGCATCGCAAGGGCGATGACGTTGATCAGCAGCGCCGCGCTCAGCACGTCGCGATAGACCGGCCACTGGTCGGCCAGTGCGCCCCAGAACCAATGGCGCAGCTTGACGTCGCCGATTTCCGGCGTGCGCTTGTCGAAGCGGAAATGCGGACGTGCGAAGATGGCGACGCCGGTATAGCGCTGCGCGAGTTCGTCCCGCGAGAGCTGAACCGAACCTTGGCCGGTTTCCGGAAACAGCAGACGGGCGGTTTGTCCGGCCTCATCCCAGCCAAGCAATAAGCAGGCTTCATCGCCTGCAGTCAGCAGCACCACCGGTAGCAGCGCCGAATCGATGCGATCCAGCGGACGCCGCACAACCTTGGCGGCGAGCCCGGCGCGATTCGCGGCGCGGGCAAACAAAGAGGGCGTCAGCGAACCCTTTTCCAGCGGCAGCCCGGCGGTCAGTGCGGCGCGCGTCCCCGGGCGCCCGTGCAGGCGGGAAAGTTCGACCAGGCAATCGAGCAAGGGGTCGTAGTGGAGGATATCCTCGCGCACGCCGGATTTGCTCTCGGCAGCAGGCACGGATACCGGCTGGTTCTCGGATTCGTTCATGCAGTCTCCATTTCTGCGCCATTGTAGCTTGCGGTTCCGCCTGCGGCCGTGAAGTATCCGGCAGACCACGAGCGATATGACCCGGGCGGCGGCGCCAGCGGCGGACCGGCGACAAAAAAAGGCGGCCGCAGCCGCCTTTTTCGGAGAAATGCAGGATCAGGCGATCAACGGCACGATCAGCAGCGCGACCAGGTTGATGATCTTGATCAGCGGGTTGACCGCGGGGCCGGCCGTATCCTTGTACGGGTCGCCGACGGTGTCGCCGGTCACGGCTGCCTTGTGGGCTTCGGAACCTTTGCCGCCGAAATGGCCATCCTCGATGTACTTCTTGGCATTGTCCCAGGCGCCGCCGCCCGTCGTCATCGAAATGGCGACGAAGAGGCCGGTGACGATGGTGCCGACCAAGAGGCCGCCGAGCGCCTGCGGACCGAGTGCCAGGCCGACGATGATGGGTACGGCAACCGGCAGGATCGACGGGATCATCATTTCCTTGATCGCGGCCACGGTCAACATGTCAACCGCACGCGAATAGTCCGGCTTCGCCGTGCCGTCCATGATGCCCTTGATTTCCTTGAACTGGCGGCGCACTTCAAGCACCACCGAGCCAGCGGAACGGCCGACGGCTTCCATCGCCATGGCGGCGAAGAGGTAGGGAATCAGGCCGCCGATGAAGAGGCCGATGATGACCATGTGGTTGGAGAGATCGAAGCTGATGCCCTTGAGGCCGGCGGCTTCCAGACCATGGGTGTAATCGGCGAAGAGCACCAGGGCGGCGAGGCCGGCGGAACCGATGGCGTAGCCCTTGGTGACCGCCTTGGTCGTGTTGCCGACCGCGTCGAGCGGATCGGTGACGTCGCGCACGTCCTTCGGCAGGCCGGACATCTCGGCGATGCCGCCGGCGTTGTCGGTGATCGGGCCATAGGCGTCGAGGGCGACGACGATGCCCGCCATCGACAGCATCGAGGTGGCGGCGATGGCGATGCCGAACAGGCCGCCCAGCGCATAAGCGGCGAAGATCGAGGCGCACACCGAGATGACCGGCAGGGCGCAGGCCTTCATCGAGATGCCGATGCCGGCGATGATGTTGGTCGCATGGCCCGTCTGGCAGGCAGCGGCAACGTGCTTGACCGGTGAGTATTCGGTACCCGTGTAGTACTCGGTGATCCACACCAGCGCGGCAGTCAGCACCAGACCAACGACGGAACAGCCGAACATCGACATCGTCGTGATCTTGGCCGCCGGATCGCCGGCGCCGATCAGCCACGAGGTCACCGGGTAGTAGGCGACCAGTGCGAGGACGCCGGCGACGATCAGGCCGCGATAGAGCGCCGCCATGATCTTGCCGCCTTCGGTGGCCTTGACGAAATTGCAGCCGATGATCGAAGCGATGATCGACACGGCGCCCAGCGCCAGCGGATAAAGCACCAGATTCTCGCCGAGGCTCGGGAAGGACTGGATTGTCAGCGCTGCCAGCACCATCGTCGCGACCACGGTCACGGCGTAGGTTTCGAACAGGTCGGCTGCCATGCCGGCACAGTCGCCGACGTTGTCGCCAACGTTGTCGGCGATGACCGCCGGGTTGCGCGGATCATCTTCCGGAATGCCGGCTTCGACCTTGCCCACCAGGTCGGCGCCGACGTCGGCGCCCTTGGTGAAGATGCCACCGCCAAGACGTGCGAAGATGGAGATCAGCGAGGAGCCGAAGGCGAGCCCGACCAGCGGCTCGATGACGTGATGCAGATCGGCGGTTCCGCCGATTGACCTGAGATAGGCGTAGTAGCCGGCAACCCCGAGCAGGCCGAGACCAACGACCAGCATGCCGGTGATGGCGCCGCCCTTGAAGGCAACGGCGAGTGCCGGGGCGATGCCGCCACGGGCGGCTTCGGCGGTGCGCACGTTGGAGCGCACCGAGACGTTCATCCCGATGAAGCCCGCTGCACCGGACAGAACCGCGCCGATCAGGAAGCCGATGGCGGTCAGCCAGCCCAGCTTCGGCACGAAGCCGATAACCAGGAACAGAATCACCCCGACGACTGCGATGGTCTTGTATTGCCGGCTGAGGTACGCCGAGGCGCCCTCCTGAATTGCCTTGGCAATCTCTTGCATGCGTGCGTTGCCAGGCGACAACGCGAGGATCTGCCGGCTGGAAATCCAGCCGTACAGTACCGCGATTACAGCGCAGGCAAGCGCCAGTAATAGAGCTTGAGACATTGAACCCCCTCCTTTGACTAACGAACTACAAAAAGGTCAGATGCTGAACGGCCGGAGTTTCCTGGCCACGGTGACGTTCTTCAGCCGGACATGGCCGAGCAGCCGGTTGCGGAAGGACGGCTGATCCTCGCCCTCGAGCAACGGCTGCAGGTAGGTCCGGCAGGCATCGGTGATATGAAAGCCGTCGCCGCTGACGAACTCGGCCGGCATCTTGCGTTCGACGTTGGCGATTTTCCGGCGATACGGTGCGTCCGGCAAGAACCTTGCCGATCTGCTCGGGATGGTGCCGCACTTCCTGGATCAGGCCGCAAGCCGTCATATTGATAACGGCGGTAGCGCCACCGGACTGCGCGTGGAACGCGTTCCTGGCCGCCATCGACTACTTCAGCGCCTCGAAGACGCCTGCGGTGATGCCATCGACACTGCCAACACCGGACACTTTCCTGACCTTCGGCGCGCTCGCGTCGCCGGTGGCTGACCACATGCTGTAGAAGTCGACCAGCGGCTTGGTCTGCGAGTGATAGATCTCGAGACGCTTCCTGACGGTTTCTTCCTTGTCGTCATCGCGCTGGACCAAGTCTTCACCGGTCACGTCATCCTTGCCCTCGGCCCTGGGCGGATTGAACTTGACGTGGTAGGTACGGCCGGACGCCAGGTGTGCGCGCCGACCGGCCATGCGCTCGATGATGTCGCCATCCGGCACGTCGATCTCGAGCACGAACTCGATCGGCACGCCCGCGTCCTTCATCGCCTCGGCCTGCGGAATGGTACGCGGGAACCCGTCGAACAGGTAGCCGTTCCGGCAGTCGTCCTGGGTCAGACGATCCTTGACCATGCCGATGATCACCGCATCCGGCACCAGGCCGCCGGCGTCCATATGCTTTTTCGCTTCGAGACCGAGGGACGTGCCGGCCTTGACCTGGGCGCGCAACATGTCGCCAGTGGAAATCTGGGGGATGCCAAACTTGTCGCTGATGAATTTGGCCTGCGTACCCTTGCCGGCGCCGGGCGCGCCCAACAGAATCAACTTCATGAAAAGTCCCTCGTTCTTGTGTCGCGAAAACCTGCATTTCTTGCCGGCACTCTGATGGGCCGTTCCGCACGGCCGCAAAATTAACCGTTATTTCCGGTCCGGTCAAACAGTTTGCGCATCCGCTCGGCATCTTCGGGTGTATCGACGCCCGCTGCCGGAGCCGCATCAACCAGCGTCACGCTGATCCGATAGCCGTGCCAGAGGGCGCGCAATTGCTCCAGCGCCTCGAACTCTTCGGTCGGCGCCGCAGTCAGGTTCGCATAGGCTTTCAGGAAACTCGCCCGATAGGCGTAGAGCCCGACATGGCGATAGGCGGGAAAGTTGGCCGGCAAGCTCTCGCCCCCCTCCTCGCGGGCGAAGTGGTCGCGGGCATAGGGAATCGGCGCCCGGGAAAAATAGGCGGCATCGCCATCGGCCCGGCACACTACCTTGACCACATTCGGATTGAAGAAATCGCTCGCCTCGACGATCGGATGTGCGACCGTGGCGATGTCGGCGCCGCTGGCCGCCAGTTGGCGCGCCGTGCGGACGATGATTTCCGGCTCGATCAGCGGCTCGTCGCCCTGGACATTGACGATGATCGCATCGCCATGCCAGCCGCGCTGCGCGACGACCTCGGCCAGGCGGTCGGTCCCCGTCGCATGATCGCCGCGCGTCATCAGCGCCGCCACCTCATGCGCCTCGGCTGCGGCGCGGACGTCGGGATGATCGGTCGCCACCCAGACTTCTTCCGCCCCCGACAGCCGCGCCCGCTCGGCGACGCGGACGACCATCGGCTTGCCGCCGAGATCGAGCAGCGGCTTGGCCGGCAGGCGCGTCGACGCGTAGCGCGCGGGAATCACCACCTTGAAGGCGAAACCCGGCATGGCTACTCGTCCGGCGGCAGCTGGCGCGCCTCGTCCTCGAGCATGATCGGGATGTCGTCGCGGATCGGATAGGCCAGCTTACAGGGCTTGCAGACGAGTTCCCTTTCAGCCTTGCGGTGTTCGAGGTTGCCCTTGCAGATCGGGCAGACGAGGATGTCAAGCAGCCTGGCGTCCACGGAGCTTCTCCAGAATGAGGTCAATAAGGGCCGGCGCAAGTTCGGCCTCGACGGGCAGGACCCACGCCTCGGCCGCGGTCAGTCCGGCGCATTTTACTGCATCCTTCTCGGTCATCAGCAGCACGCCGTCGCTGGCGAAGGCCAGATCGGCCGTGCTGTAGGCGTGATGATCGGGAAACGGGTGGCGCGTGAAACTCAACCCCAGAGCGTCCAGGGTCCGGAAGAAGCGCCCGGGATCACCAATGCCGGCCAGCGCATGCAGCCGGCGCCCGGCGAGATCGCCGGCAGCGCAAACTTGCCGGGGATCGTCGAGACGGTAGAAGGCGCCGGCCCGCAAAGCCATATCGAACCTCGGCAGCGCCGGCGGCAGACGGTCGTCGGGCGAGCCGTTGCAGATTACGGCATCGACGATACGCAGGCGGCACAGCGGTTCCCGCAGCGGGCCAGCCGGGAGGCGCCAGCCGTTGCCGGCCCCGCGCCCGTCGAAAACCGCCAGTTCGACATCGCGCGCCAGGCGGTAATGTTGCAGTCCGTCGTCACAAACGATGACATTCACGTCCGGATGTGCCGCCAGCAACGCTCGTCCGGCAGCGACGCGGTCGCGTCCAACCCACACCGGCCTGCCGCTGCGTCGGGCCAGCAAAATCGGCTCGTCGCCAACGTCGACCGCAACGGATCGTCCATCCACGGGGCGCGGCAGCCTCCCCCCGCCGCCATAGCCGCGGCTGACGATGCCCGGACGCCAGCCGCGCGCGCGCAACTGCCCGGCCAGCCAGATCGTCAGCGGCGTCTTGCCGGTCCCGCCGACGGTGATGTTGCCGACCACGATCACCGGCACCGGCAGGCGCTCGGGTCGCGCCCGAGCCCGGTTTGCCGCAGCCAGCGCCGAATAGGCCCCGGCCAGCGGCGCCAGAAGCCACAACGCCGGCGCAAGCCGGCGTTGTGCGAACCATTGATGCTGCAACCAGCGAGCCAGCATCAGCGGGGCGCTTGGGTGGCGAACGAGATATGCGGATAACCGGCCGCCTGCGCCGCCTGCATGACATCGATGACGCTCTGGTGCGTCGCCTTGGCGTCGGCGTTGATGACGATGATCGGGTCCGGACGCGAGCCCGCGGCGCGGCGCAAGGCATCGGAGATGCTCTTGACGTCGCTTGCGGTCAACGGCGACTTATTGACCAGAACCTGCCCACCCGCCGTCACCGCCACATCGACCTCGTTCGGTTGCTCCGCCTGCTTGCTGGCGTCCGCCGTCGGCAGGTTGATCTCGAGGCCGGAAAACTTCGAATAGGTTGTCGTCAGCATCAGGAAGATGATGATGACCAGCAGCACATCGATCATCGGGACCAGATTGATTTCCGGCTCTTCCTGGCCGCGCCCGCGCTGGAAATTCATGGCTTACTTCCGCTCGCCGTGCATGTACTCGACCAGACGGATTGCCTGCTGCTCCATCTCGACGACGAAACTGTCGACCAGCGCCCGGAAATGCCGCCAGAAGATCAGGCTGGGAATCGCGATGAAGATGCCGAACCCGGTGTTGTAAAGCGCCACCGAGATACCGTGCGCCAGTTGCTGAGGATTGCCGCTCCCCGGCGCCTGCGAGCCGAAAATCTCGATCATGCCGACCACGGTGCCGAACAGCCCCATCAACGGACTGATCGAGGCAATGGTGCCGAGCGTCGTCAGATACCGGTTCAATTCATGGGTAACGGCGCTGCCCGCTTCCTGGATGGATTCCTTCATCACCTCGCGCGTCGTGCCGAAGTTGCGCAATCCGGCAGCCAGCACGCGACCGAGGGGCGAATGCCGGTCGAGATCCTCGAGCATGCGATCGTTGTTGGCGCCCGCCTTGAACTCCCCAACCGCGCGCTGGAGCAGGCCCGTCGGCACAACCTTGGAACGGCGCAGGGCAACGAGGCGCTCGATGATCAGCGCAACGGATATGATGGAGGCCAGCAACAATGGCCAGATCGGCCAACCGGCAGCCTGAATGATGGCAAACACTATGAATCCTCGCTTGTCTAATAACCCGTCATTCTGCCTTTCCACCCGCCCGTCGGCAAGCCCCGTAAACTGGCCTTGCTGGCGCTTATCCCCAGAAACTGTGGATAAGTCTGTGCATGAACTGTCATCAACTGCCCCGAATCGGCACGGACAGTGGCTTCCGCCTGCGTTGCCAAAAAATGGGGCGCCAAGTCAAATTCTATATTAATCAATGTGTTATAAAATCTCGCCGCGGGCTTCAGGCAACCATGCCGGCAAGCGGCGGGTTACAATGGCCGCAATGTCCGACTTCGAACCGTCTGCCCCCGCCAATCCGGTCCTCAGCGTATCCCGCCTCAACCGGCTGGTGCGCGACTGCCTGGAAACGGCATTTCCGTTGACCTGGGTCGGCGGTGAGATCTCGAATCTGACCTTTGCCGCCTCGGGACACGTCTATTTTTCCCTGAAGGACGCCACTGCCCAGGTCCGCTGCGTGATGTGGCGCAACCGTGCGCAGTTGCTCGGCTGGCGTCCCGAAAACGGCCAGCAGGTCGAGGCACGGGCGCTGGTATCGTTCTACGAACCACGCGGCGAGTTTCAGCTCAGCGTCGAAACGATCCGCCGCGCCGGCCAGGGCGACCTATTCGAGCGCTTTCTCCGTCTCAAGGCGCAACTCGAGGCCGAAGGACTGTTCGCCGCCGAAATCAAGCGCCCGCTGCCGGAACACCCGCAGGCGCTGGCCATCGTCACCAGCCCGCAGGCGGCGGCCCTGCGCGACGTCCTGGCCACGCTGCGGCGCCGGGCGCCGCATGTCCGCATCGACCTCTTTCCGACACCGGTCCAGGGCGAGGGCGCCGCCGACAGGATCGCCGCCGCCCTGCAACTCGCCGCCGCCAGCGACTGCGATGCGATCATCCTGTGTCGCGGTGGCGGCAGCATCGAGGACCTGTGGTCGTTCAACGAGGAAGTCGTGGCGCGCGCCATCCACGCCAGCCGGCTCCCGGTGGTTGCCGGCATCGGCCATGAAACCGACTTCACCATCGCCGACTTCGCCGCCGACCTGCGCGCGGCGACGCCGACCGCCGCCGCCGAGATCCTCAGCCCGGACCGCGATGCCCTGCTCGCCGGCGTGCAGCAGTTCCGGCGCCGTATTGCCCGCCAGTTCGCGCGCGGCCTCGCGGAGCGCGCCCAACAGATCGACTGGCTTGCGGCCCGCTTGACGCACCCGGCCGAGCGCCTGCGTCAGCGGCGGGAAAGCATCGCCCGCCTTGGCGTGCAACTCGACCGGGCGCGCGACATTCAGCTCGGGTTGCGGCGGCAAGCTATCGATGCCCTGGCCCGCCGCCTGCACAGCGCTCGGCTGCGGCCGGAACACGTCCGCGACAGCCTCAGGCACCTGCGCCACCGGTTCGACCAGGCTGCCCGCCAGCAAGTAACCGGCACCGCCAGGAAACTTATTGCGCTGAGGGCAAGTCTGATCCAGCTTGATCCCAGGGCCGTCCTCAAGCGCGGCTATGCGCTGGCTATCGGGCCCGACGGACGCGCAGTCCGCAATGCGGCCGATCTGAGTCCGGGCGACGCGCTCAGGCTCGGATTCGCCCGCGGCTCGGCAACCGTAACCGTCGATCAGGTTGTCGCCGCACTCGAAGCTGACTAGAATTTTTGTTGCACCCCTCAAATCATCGGAGAACACAAATGGAACACCAACTGCCCGCCCTGCCGTTTGCCAAGGACGCCCTCGCCCCGCACATGTCGGCCGAGACCTTCGACTACCACTACAGCAAGCACCATCAGGCCTATGTCACCAACCTAAACAACCTGATCAAGGGCACCGAGTACGAAAACCTCGACCTCGAAGCCATCGTCAGGAAGGCCCCGGCCGGCGGCGTGTACAACAACGCCGCCCAGGTCTGGAACCACACATTTTTCTGGAATTGCCTGACGCCGAACGGCGGCGGCGCCCCGGGCGGCGCGCTGGCCGATGCCATCAACGCCAAGTGGGGTTCGCTCGACGCCTTCAAGACCGCCTTCCAGACCTCAGCCGTCGGCAACTTCGGTTCCGGCTGGACCTGGCTGGTCAAGAAGGCCGACGGCTCGGTCGACATCGTCAACATGGGCGCCGCCGGCACCCCGCTGACCACTGGCGACACCGCCCTGCTCTGCATCGACGTCTGGGAGCACGCCTACTACATCGACTACCGCAACCTGCGTCCGAAGTTCGTCGAGACCTTCCTCAACAGCCTCGTGAACTGGTCCTTCGCGGAGGCCAATTTCGGCTGATCTTCAGCCCGCGCTTTCGGCGCGGCGGGATTACGCGATGACCATCCCGAGAAAGCCCTTCTGCTTGCGCACGAAGGGCTTTTTTTACATCTTTTCAAGGGGCAGATGCTCACCAAAAAAGAAGAAATGAAAATGCCGCTTTTCAAGGCGTCGACCGCAACAAGTGGTATCTTCCGACCTGATAACTACAGAAACACAAGAAATGACCAAAGTAGCTCTTATTACCGGCATCACCGGTCAAGATGGCGCCTATCTCGCGGAACTTCTGCTCGGCAAGGGCTACATTGTTCATGGGATCAAGCGCCGCTCGTCGTCGTTCAACACCGACCGTATCGATCATCTGTATCAGGATCCGCACGTCAGTCATCGTAATTTCATCCTGCACTACGGCGACCTCACCGACGCCACCAATCTGATCCGCATCATCCAACAGGTGCGGCCGGATGAGATCTACAACCTGGCCGCGCAAAGCCATGTCGCGGTCAGCTTTGAAACTCCCGAATACACTGCCAATGCCGATGGACTGGGCACCTTGCGAATTCTGGAAGCGATCCGGATTCTGGGCCTTGAAAAAAAGACCCGCTTCTACCAGGCATCGACATCGGAACTCTACGGTCTCGTTCAGGAAACCCCGCAAAAGGAAAGCACCCCCTTCTATCCGCGCAGCCCCTACGCCGTCGCCAAGCTCTACGCCTACTGGATCACCGTCAACTACCGCGAAGCCTATGGCATCTACGCCTGCAACGGCATCCTCTTCAATCACGAGAGCCCGATCCGGGGCGAAACCTTCGTCACCCGCAAGATCACCCGCGCCCTCTCGCGCATCGCCGTCGGCCTGCAGGATTGCCTCTATCTCGGCAACCTCTCCGCCCTGCGCGACTGGGGGCATGCGCGGGATTTCGTCGAGATGCAATGGTTGATGCTGCAGCAGGAACAACCGGACGACTTCGTCATCGCCACCGGCGTGCAGTGCAGCGTGCGGCAATTCGTCGAACTCGCTGCCGCCGAACTCGGCCTTGCCTTGCGCTTCGAAGGGGAAGGCGAATCCGAAATTGGCATTGTTTTGCGGGTTGACCGCGACAACACCCAGTGCAAACCCGGCGACACCATCGTCCGCGTCGATCCGCGCTATTACCGCCCGACCGAGGTCGAGACTCTCCTTGGTGACCCGACCAAGGCGCGCGAAAAACTCGGCTGGACACCCAGGATCAGCCTGCCCGAACTGATCCACGAAATGGTCGCTGCCGACTATGCGGAAGCGAGGCGCGATGCGCTGGTAAAATCGGCCGGCTTCCAGACCTTCAACCATCACGAATAATCGCCACTGACTGAAATACGCATGCGCACCATCGGCCAGCGGAAAGAACGCCCGATCACCCTCTCGGCTTCCGCCACCTTGTTGCTCGAAGGCGCTCGCTTCAACGACGAAATTCATCGCCTCCCAACCGGCCGTTCGACTCATATTCCCAAGGGCGTATTCCGCTTCATGACTCATGAAGCAGCCAACCAGCATCAACAGGCATGCCTGATCGAAAGCATGGCAAAAATCGCCCGGAAAAGCCCCTGATGCAACAGTACAGCCGCCCGGCCTCCCTCGAAGACCTCAAAATCCCGATCAGTTCGCTGAACAAGTACCATGAAAAGTTCGACATGCGCTGATCGTTCTGCCGGATCAAGCAGCAAAAGACATCGACCCAGCCTGGTTCGAGGAAGGCGAAAACATTCGAGTGGCGGACGAATTCATCGTAGACATCATGCTCAACGCCGGCGGAGAAACCTACGAAACGCTCAATCGGTTCGCCGAAACCCTCGATCTGGATGGCATCCTTGTTCGTACAGTCAACCTTGAAGGCCTGCTGCGTACAAAACAGACGAAGCGTGCCAAGGACGGGGCCGACCGTATGATTCTGGAGCGTGCCTTGGAAGCGCTTCAAGACAACGTTAAGAAACCCTGAAGCAATAGGACGTGCGCATGCAAGCAAGCCACCAACCAAGAATCTACGTCGCCGGCCATCGCGGCATGGTCGGCTCCGCCATCGTTCGCGCCCTGCAAGCCAAGGGTTACACCAACCTGGTCACCCGAACCCATGCCGAACTCGATCTGACCAACCAGGCCGCTGTCCGCGCCTTCTTCCAGAGCGAGCGCATCGACCAGGTCTATCTCGCTGCCGCCAAGGTCGGCGGCATCCACGCCAACAACACCTACCCCGCCGAATTCATTTACCAGAACCTGGCGATCCAGAGCAACGTGATCCATGAAGCTTGGCAAGCCGGCGTCAAAAATTTACTCTTTCTCGGCTCCAGTTGCATCTATCCACGCAACTGTCCGCAACCAATCAAGGAAGAATACCTGCTCACCGGCCCGCTCGAACCCACCAACGAGCCGTACGCCATCGCCAAGATCGCCGGGATCAAAATGTGCGAGAGCTACAACCGGCAATATGGCACTGATTTCCGCAGCGTGATGCCCTGCAATCTCTACGGCCCTGGTGACAATTACCACCTAGATAATAGTCACGTACTGCCGGCCATGATGCGCAAGTTCCATTTGGCCAAACTGGCCGCCCAAAATGACGTTGCAAGCATTATGGCCGATGAAATGCGCTACGGAACTATCCCTGCCGACATCAAGGCCATGATTGGCCTTGATCCAACAGCATCTGTCGCGGTCGACAGCAAAATCACCTCCAAAACCAGTGTTTCCCTCTGGGGCACAGGCACGCCGCTCCGAGAATTCATGCACGTCGACGATATGGCTGACGCCAGCATCTTTATCATGGAGCTCGACAGCGCCAGCTACGAAGCAAATACACAACCTATGCGAAACCACATCAACGTTGGCTACGGTGACGACGTCACAATCCGCGACGCGGCACAATGCGTTGCCGAAGTGGTGGCCTATACGGGACAAATCGAATTCGATTCCAGCATGCCGGATGGCATAGCCAAAAAGCTAATGGACAGTTCGCGCCTTAAAGCACTTGGCTGGAGCGCGCGTATCGCACTGGAGCAGGGCTTACGGCAAACCTACGCGAATTACCTCGCCTAAACTCCCACGGAATGTCCTTCCGCCAACCTCGTTCGCAAGGCGAATTGAGCTTCCCCTGAAATTTCGCCTTCCAAGAGATGAGGAATAATGCCCTCTCTCACTGAAATTCCTGGAAAACTGGATTAGCACTCAGCATGAGCAGCAATTGACAGCATAATGCTAACAGGTTGGAAGACGAAAAACAGAGGGAAGCTCAGCGCAGGAAATTCACGTGAAGTGCCCAAAATTGAAAGTCTGCTACGTCCTCTCCTACCGGGCACCAGAATACATCCGGACCCGCAGCATTCTCCGGGCACTTCGGGAAATGGCCGGGATAGAAGTTTTTGAGGCAATAAACCAGAGCACCAACGCCTCCAGGTACTATGAAACGTTCCGGAAGACACGTGAGATCAAGGAGCAATTCGATCCCGACGTTTATCTTCTCGGGTTCCGTGGTCATGAGTTCTATTGGGCCTTGCGTCATCTCGTCGGCAAGAAGCCGATCATTCTGGATGCCCTGATGTCACCATACGCTTCGCTAAGCAGAGAGCGCAAATTCGGTAAGCTTGGCGCCATTGGTGCGATGGGCTGGAGACTGATCGAGCGAAGCGTTCTGAACAATGCCAATCTCGTGCTGACGGACACACTAGCCCATTGCAAACTCTACGAACATGAGTTTTCTGTAGCACCATACAAGCTATTACCCATCCCCGTTGGTGCCGAGGAACCAGAACCTTGCCGCGAGCAGCCAAGCCATGAAGCGGCAAGTCGTCCAAAGCCGCAAATGACCGTGCTGTTCTACGGCTCATTTCTGCCATTGCACGGCGTCGACATAATTCTGGAAGCCGCATCAAGGCTCCGCGACCTGCCAATCCGCTTCGACTTCATTGGGGGCGATTCCGGACAAAACAGCAAACTCGTCACCTCTTGCGCAAAGCTGGGGATTACCCAATACACCCACCGGCAGTGGGTGGAATTCGACGAACTGATCAACACCGCAATTCCCAACGCCGACATCTGTCTCGGTGGCCCGTTTGGAAACACCGACCAGGCCCGGCGGGTCATAACCGGAAAAACTTCCCAGTGCCTGGCGCTGGGCAAGCCAACGATCGTTGGCGAAATTGATGAGAAACACGGGTTTGTTGACAAACAAAACTGCCTTCTTGTCCCACAAGGCAACCCCGAAGCCCTTGCGGAGGCCATCCTCTGGACATACAGCCATCGTGAACAACTGGCGCAGATCGGCGAACGGGGACATGCGCTCTATGCCGAAAGACTCTCCATCAAGGTCATCGGAAACCTTCTTGGCAAGGCAATCTTCGATCTGGTGCCACATAAATGACCACGCCCCCGAAGATTGAAATCCTCCCGGGAAGGCCCCAAGCCGCATCACCCCTGGTCAGCATCTGCATCCCCAACTATAACGGGGCAGATTACATCAGCGAATGCATTGCCTCGGTTCTCGCCCAGGAGCGCGACTACGACATAGAAATCGTCGTGCACGACGATGCCTCAACCGACAACTCGCTCAACATCATCCGGGAACAGTTCCCCGAAGTGCATGTGCTGGCCAGCAAAACCAACTCCGGATTCTGTATCAGCAACAACCGGATGGTCGACTACGCACACGGCGAATTCATTCTTCTCCTCAACAACGACGCCATACTGCGGCCCGGAAGTCTACAGGCCTTCCTGCGCGAAGCGCGGTCGGCAAACGTGCCGGGCATCGTCGGGCTGCCCCAGTATTCGCTGGTTGACGGCGCGCTCGTGGACCGCGGCTATGAGTTCGATCTCTTCATGAACCCCATCCCGTTGTTCGCTCCCGGCCGGCAGGACGTGGCCACGGTGACCGGCGCCTGTCTCTGGATTCCGCGCAAGATCTGGGACGAAGTGGGTGGCTTTCCCGAGTGGTTCGAATCGGTCGCTGAGGACATCTACCTTTGCCACGCCGCGCGTCTCCTCGGCTACCGGGTGATCGTTCTCGACGAACCGGGCTTCGACCACTGGATCGGGCGCAACCTGGGAGGCGGAAAGGTGCAGGATGACCGACTGGTATCCACGACCCGCCGCCGCACACTGAGCGAGCGCAACAAGACATGGGTGATCATGATGTGCTACCCGCTGCCAGTGCTGCTGGCCATCCTGCCGGTCCATTTCATGCTGCTGGCAGGCGAGGCATGTGCGCTGTTATTGACGGGAATATCTTGGCGAAAGGTAAAGTCGATCTACCTGAGTCTCCCGGAAAGCCTCTACGACCAACTTGCGGCCGTTGCCGACAGGCGAAGGCGGCTCAGGCAGAACCGCCATTTGGGAAATCTCGCCTACCTCAGGAGATTTCGGCTATTGCCGTGGAAGCTCACTATGCTCCTGAGGCATGGAATTCCAAAATTGAGTTGAAAAGAGTTCCTTCACGGAACCCGTCGCGATTGAGGTGCCCCCGGTTTTAGTGCCAAGGTCGTTTTAGTAAAAGTCCTTGGGTTACGCTGTTAAAGACATTCTTCGGTAGTCGGTTGGGCGGAGGTATTTTCCCGATGCTCGGCCGCGAACTCTGCCG
>Ga0208938_1000069_pt1 | contig 104365 bp, 101 predicted proteins | sample AD_UKC125_MetaG_FD_184434 | JGI IMG/M metagenome (GOLD analysis project Ga0208938, IMG submission 184434) | Active sludge microbial communities of municipal wastewater-treating anaerobic digesters from USA - AD_UKC125_MetaG (SPAdes) (version 2) | ecosystem: Engineered > Bioreactor > Anaerobic... | reverse complement strand
CGACGCGTTCACTGCAGTAGAGCGCAGCACTCGCGGGTTGCTCCGCGAGTTGCCGTCCTTCGGAGCCTTCGGGTACCTCAGCGTGCGCGCTGCGACCTTCCCGTAGCTGGTGACGATGACTGCCATGACTCGTCGCTCACGTCCGGCGGTCGTACATCAGGCGCATGCGCTCGCGATTGTCGAACCGCTCCCACAGCGTCATCTCGTCGAGGATCGCGCGCAGTGCGCGCTCCACTCCTGCGATGGCATCGACGTCCACTGCACCGCCCGAATGCGCCACGATCGTCATCTGGTTGACGTTGTTGCCGATGCGTTGGACCTGCTTGTCGAACCCGCGGTACGCATCTTCGGTCGCCTTCAGCTGCGCCAGCAGCGCGTCGATCTGATCGGCACCGGGCAACAGTCCTGCGGCTTCGAGCTCGGCCCTGCGGGCCTCGTCGTGCTCCTCGTCGCGCGCGGCATCGCGCGCTGCATCACGGGCAGCGTCGCGGACTGCGTCACGCTTCTCGCTGCCTTCGATGCTCGCTGCCGCGAGCAGCACAGCACGTCGGACTGCGTCCGACCTGGTCACCTTCTGCGCATCCGCCGACGCCTCCTTGAGCCAGCTCTCGACTGCGTCGATCGCGGCCAAGTCATCGGCTCCTGCGCGCCAGGTGACCATGGAAGATCCGTCACTGCGGGCGCGCTTCGCAGGCTTCGTCGCTGCGCTCCTGGCCTTGCTCATCACACCCTCCCTTCCGGTCGCTCCGCAGGGAGACCGCTTGGTACCGACTTCGCTTACGCTCAACACTGTACGGTACAAGCGGTCTGGCGAGTAATCTTGATGTATTACGCGCTGCGCGCGAAATCAGGGCGGGCTGACGCCCGCACATCAAGCCGGCCATCCCCACTTCGTGGGGCCCCTTGAGCCAACACCCGCTCCGTCGCTCTGCTCGTTGCGGGATCTGGGGGTCGCGCCGACGGGAGTCGGCGCTGGAAGAACACAGGGAGACAGCTCAGCCCCGCCACTGCATCCGCAATGACGGGGCTGTGCTGCAAGCTCGATCGTCGCTCCCGCTCACGATCGAGCACAGGGTCAGTGCGCTCCGGCGTCGCCGCCGTGCACGCTCTGCTTCGCCTTCGGCGCGAACTGGATGCGCTCTGCGACGGCGACGTCGAACCACTCTGGCCGCTGCATCATGGTGCCATCGCCCATCGCCTTGGCGCGCAATGCTGCGAGCCGCTGTGACTCGTTCCGGTCGCGCTCGATGGGCGCGATGCCGTGGTACGCGAACAGCTCCTCGACCAGCTTCGAACGCGCTGGTCGCACCTTCTCCAGGTGCTTGTCGCGATTGGCTGCACGGGCCTGCGCCTCGGCCGCTCGCTTAGCTGCCAGCTCTTGCGCTTCGACCTCTCGCAACCAGCGACGCAGGTCGTCAGCCGTCGCACCTGCAGGCAACGGCGGCGGCAGCTGCACGAGTTCGGGCGCGGCCTCCTCACTGTGGTCGCCAGCTCCATGATCGGGCTGCTGATGCGCACTGTGCTGGTCGGTGCTTGTGTCGTTCTCGTTCGAGGCGCGGCCAGAGTCGCCCGAGGTCGGGCACAGCTCGTGCTCGGCCGGCTTCACGCCCTGCTTGATCTGCTCGCCCGGGTTGATCGGGCCAGTGCATGCCGGACATGTGCCCGGGTACATCGCTTCCATCACTCCTCACTTCCCTCGCGCGGACAGCTGTCCGCGTCGTCGTTGTCGTCGTTGTCGTTGGTCACTTCGGGTAGCCCCGGAACAGGGCCCACAGGCCGCCCGTGCAGATGGTCATGAACCACCACGTCGCCTTCGCGGCCGGGCTGGCCTTGCGGATGACTGTGCTCATCGCAGATCACCTCCCCTCGCCAGGGGCAGGACGCTGTCGGCGCCGGCTTGGGTGGGACTGCGCCCCAACGATCATCCACTCATGCTGCTTGCCCTCTCTCGGGTCGATCGAGGGTCCGTCCGCTCGATCAGACGGGGCACTCACGCCGCCGCCGCGAGCCGCACCGATCCGGTCGATCAGGGCGGCGAGTCGGGAAAAGATTCGCGGAATGATTTCCGGAAATGCACGTCCCAGTCAGGTCGGCCGCGCTCGATGGCATGGCCAGCGGATTCGGTTGCGTGAATTGGTTGCGTGATGTGGTTGCGTGAGTCGGCCTTGCTCGATGGCTCGGCCAGCGTGGGTCGGCCCCTACGGGCCAGTGGTGTCGCCCGCAGCGAGGCGCGCTGCCTCTTCCTTGGAGTCGGCCACGATCCGGTAGGCGTGCGATCGGCTGACGTTGAACTGCTTCGCGGCCTCGGCGACCGACGTGCCGTCGACGACCGCGCGCACGAGAGCCTTGCGCATGGCCTTCGAGATCGACGGAGGGCGACCGCCCATCCTGCCGCGGGCTCGGGCGGCGACCAGGCCTTCCATCGTGCGCTCGACCAGCAGGTCGCGCTCGAACTCGGCGAGGTGGGCCATGATGCCGGCCATCAGCTTGCCCTCCTTGGTCCGAGTGTCGATCTCGGGCTTCAACAGGATCACGTGGATGCCGTCGCCGTTCAGCTTGTCGATCGTGTGCAGCGTGTCCAGAGCAGTTCGGCCGAGCCGATCGAGCCGGGTGGCGAACACCTCGTCGCCGGCCCGCAGCATCTTGAGCATGTCGTCGAACTCGGGGCGCGAGGACCGCGCGCCGCTGATCGTGTCGCGGAACACCCTCTCGCAGCCGTGCTCGCGCAGGATCGCGTCCTGCGTGTCCAGCGAGTCGCCCTGCGATCGGGTCGAGACCCGCGCGTACCCGACCCTCATGACTGCGGCCTCTGAACGGGGAGCATACCGAGCCGGATGCCCCCGTCGTCGGTGATGCCGACCTCGTCCTCGACCATCTCGGCGTGACGGGCGCAGAGTGGCTCGGAGCGGACACGGTAGTGCCGGTCTGCGCCCTGGCCGATGACGACGACGGCCACCTCGTCGGTGCAGCGCGGTGAGTACCTGACCGGACGGTTGCCGACCCGGTCTCTGAGGATGCAGCCGCTCTGGATGGTTCGGGGCATGCCGCTCGCCCCTTGCGGGTTGCCGGCCGGGCACACCAGCGCGATGGCCGTCATGCAGGCCAGGCACATCGGGATGCGCTGCTCGCGATCCTCATCGGGCTCGACCATCGTCTGAGCAGGTGCGCCGCACTGTCGGCAGTCGGCGCTGTCCTCGATCAGGTGCAGCCGGAACGGCAGCGCCTGCGAGGCGGTGAAGATTCGCTTGGCCATGGGCCCTCCCGAAATCGGTCGTCATTGCGGACGATCTGACTGGGGGCCGCTGCAGGGTGATCCTGCTGCGTTCATTGTCCCACATTGACGTCGCGGATTCATGTTCCAGGAACGTCGAATCCCGACGAGATTCAAGGACGACCCTGTCCCTTCTCGCGCGCTCGCAGCGGGAGCAAGAGCACGCGGCCACCGCAGCGGGAGCGAGGAGTCGGGCGAGGGCTAGCGGGAGCGCCCGAGCGCCTGCGCTGGTCAGGGCGCGCCGAGCGCAGCGGGAGCAAGCCAGGCGGGACGCCGAAGCGGGAGCGAGGTGCCAGCCAAGGCAGGACGGCACCCGCGCCGAAGCGGGAGCGAGGCTGTGGTGGCAGACGATGCCGCCGTCTGCCAGATGTTGGGCGGTCGTGGGTGACTGGGAGAAGAAGGCGAGGTCCGCGGTGCGGATCCTCGCTGAGGGATCGCCGTTGCCGGACGGCAACGCGATGCACCGGTGCACACAGGCGACGCTCGGCCTCCGCCTGAAGATGGGACAGGGAGGAGTGCCGGGGTCATCGCAGCATGGGCTCCGAAGAGCAGCTGCGTCGACGGGCATCAGTGCGAGCTGCGTTGCGCGCGGCCTGTCGGCCGCGGGGGAATCCCCGCCCCTTCGCTGGCCTCGCTCGGCCTAGCCCGGACAGTGGGAGGGAGAACATGGAAGAGGCAGCAAGGCACTCGCTGCGCTGGCGCTGCAGCGTCCGCACTGCTGCCCACGCTGCGGCCATCCGTCTGTCACCACCCGACCCGCCCTGGCTGTTCCCGAGCTGGACGTGCAGCGGAAGGCCGGAGGCCGCAGGCGACGGATCTGGACGGGCGCAGCCCGTCCAGCCCCTGCTTCGGGTACCGAAAGCCCGTTCTTGTAACCAAAACTGGCTCCTGTGTAACCAAGATGCTGCCCGTTGTAACCAAAATTCAGATCCTTGGTTACAAGATTTCCTAAGCGTTTTCCCTTGTAAACCAGCACTTTCGTCTTCTTTTACTACCCTTGTAACCAATGTAACCAGTTTTCGCCAAGCACGTAGGCGCGCACGCACACGCACGCACGCACGCACACGCACGCACGCACGCACATGAAGATGCGTCAGAATTTTGGTTACTTTGGTTACAACACCCTGTTTCCGCTGGTAAATCAGCGAAAACCATGTAACCACGCCCCCTCTGTTTTGGTTACAAGGGCCATTCGGTGGTTACAGATCGCCTCTTTTGGTTACACGAGGAGGGGCGCAGCTCCGCGGCTGCACCCCTCCGTCGCCTGTCACCAGCGTGACGCTGAGAGCTGTCACGGCACGACGGACTCCTCTGCGTCCTCGTCCTCGTCGCTCACCAGTCCGAGATGGCTCCCTGCTGAGACGCGCAGCAGCGCACCCCGGTAGTTGGTCGACAGTGTGGGCAGGCAGACCTTGTTCACGTCGTTGCTGCCGAGGGCCATCGGGTTCATCCACTTCTTCAAGCCGTACTCGGCGATCAGTGGCTCCGGTCCGTCCATCCGGCCCGCTGGCCTGGTCTGCTTCTCCTTCTCCGTCGCACGCCATGCTGGGTTGGACTCGACGAGCTCGACCATGTCGTCGACGAAGGTCACCCGTGACACCGGCTTGCCGTGGGGATTGAACATGGCTGACCACGACACGAACATGTCGTAGAGGAACCGGAACGGCAGCATGTCCCAGGCGAACTGGTCCTTGTGCTCGGTCCAGAATGCACGCACCGGGTCTGCGTACTCCTTCTGCTCGGCCAGCAGCGCCTGGCAGGCCGCCGGGTTGCTGAGCCTCTTGACGTTGGCGTGCAGGGCCTCCTTGAGGACGTACTCCAGTACCTCTGGGCGATTCACGTAGTCCAACTTGATGTACGTCCTCTCCCGTCCGGTGAAGCTGTGCGGGAAGGGAACCATCAGCGCGCGCCTCCAGAACGAGTCGGACTTGTCCTTCAGCCTGAGCTTGCCGTTGAGGGGCTGGATGATGAGCCCGCGGAACCGAATAGCCGTGGCGCGCTTGAACTTTCGGTTCATCGGGATCACGTCGCCGGTGCAGGCCGCCTTGAAGTTCGAGACCTTGTCGAGGTAGGAGCCCACGGGGTTCTCATCAGCGATCACTGCGTGAGCGCGCACCAGCGACTCGTCAGGGAACGCCGCGTCGAAGCCGGCGATGTCCATGCCGCTCACCGCCTTCCGGCCGACCAGCGCCCGCCACAGCTCGTTGAGGGTGCCTTTGCCGTTGTTGCCGCTCGTCGCGAACGGCGCCAGGAACTTGTTGAACCGCCGGTTCGGGAACATCAAGGCCGAGTTGACCTCGTGCATCAGCTGCACCAGCTCCTCGTCCCCACCCATCACCTCGGACAGCCACTCCTCGTACTCCCAGTCAGTCCCGTCGTCGGGGTTGTGGATCACCGGCGACACGGCGTGCTCGTTGTACGCCGTGTCGCTCTTGGCCAGCCAGACCAGGTCAGGGCTGAAGGGCAGCAGCTCGCGCTTCTCGGCGTCGAAGATGCCGTTCTTCACCGGCGAGTAGTGAGGAACCTTGCAGCGCTCGACCCGTTCGGCCCGATCGCCAAGGATCGTGACAATCTCCTTGAACGCCTTGGTGTCGAGCGAGTTGTTGTACTCGCGCACCATGTCTCGCATCACCGACTCGGCCTCCAGATAGATGCCCTCGTCGGGACCATCCAGCGCGTACAGGGCGACCAGATCGAGATCAGGGTCGCCCGCGAAGCCGGCCGGTGCGATCCGTCGGACCGTGTGCAGCTTCAGCATGATCTGCGCCAACTGGTAGTTGGTCAAGACCTTCAGGTAGGGGATCTGGTTCTTCCGGTGATGCTCCAGGTTCTCGATCTCCAGCTGCTCATTGGTCCTGTCCAGCAGCTCGCGCTCGATGGTGCGCGGAGTCGGCGGATTCGTGGGATCCAGTCCCACGAGGTACTGAGCAGTCTGGGTTGCGATGACCTCGTTCAATGGCGCAGCCATGTCAGCGCACCTCCCCGACGAAACGAACCGCCTGGAGGCTGCCGTCGAGGTCGGACTCTCGTGTAGAATGAGAACCGTTCTCGACAACGTCGCCCGCCAGCTTGTTGTCTGTTGCCGCCTCGGTCTTCGGACCGGGGCGGCTTCTCTTTGCCGTCATGACGCATCACCGCCCCGCAGGATCGCGACGACCATGGCAGCCTGGTCGTCGTTCATCGGGGGAGCAGTGGCAGCGATGCGCTGGGCCCACTGCTCGATGGTCTCGTCGGCGTTGGTCTGGGACGGCAGCTCGACGACCATGGCGTCCAGCTCGGACTTCTTGTACCGAACGCCCTTGCCGATCTTGTACTTCTTGATCTGGCCGTTCTTGGCCCACTCGCTCAGGGTGGAGCGAGCGCCGTAGCCCAGGGCCATGGCCTGGTTGACGGTGAGCAGGTCACGCTCGAAGGGAACGGACCTCAGGAGGGTGTCGACTGACATGTCGCGCACCTGTTCTTCCTACGTGCAGGAAGGGCAGCGTGATACTGGTGCGGTGTTTCGGTGCGTGATTCGGGTGCGTAGGCTCAGTTGCGTAGGCTCAGTTGCGTCGCCAGCCAGTCGAGGTTCCACCCTCGAAGTCCAGCGAAAGTCGCCGATCGGCTCTAGACAGGGCGCCAGCGGTCACGCCGACTTGCCGATCTGATCGGGGATAGACCCCGTCACTGCTACCAATTGTATCAGCGGGCACCGTCGAATGGCGGACACCCGGCACCGCACCGGTCACCTCACGCAGCCCGCCGAGCCTCGCCACGTTCTGTCACGCCGGCAGCGCGAAGCGTGCTTGCGATCAGGTCGAACGCCTCGTCGCTGATCGAAGGAGCGTCAGCGACCATGCTCGCGGCCCAGTCCTTCAGCGTTCCGCCACCGCACGCGGAGCTGACCCGGACGGGCTGCTCAACCTTGCGAGCGGTCGTCGGCAGTGCGCGCAGGCTACGCCTTGCGGGGGCCGCCTGGATCCTCTTCTTCGTCGTGGTCGCCACGGGGCCACCCCCTCTCTCGTCTGTCTGGATTCCGGGGGCACCCGGCAGCTCGCCGTCTCGGCGGACCTCGCTCTTCGGTACCCAAGTACCAACTCGGTCGACGCTCTCGTCGACCCACGCGCGTCCCACGCGCTCTGCTGTCCTGGCTTCCGGGCGCACACGGAAGCGCTGTGCCGCAGGGCACGCTCTCTTCTCGGCCCCCACGCCCTTCACTGCCTCTGTCCGCTTCCGGGCACCAGGAAGCTTCAGTGCCAAAGCAGGCACCTAATCTCTTCCCGGCGCCCGCGCGCCAACCCGGTCGACGCCCTCGTCGACCTCACCGCGCGACCACGCTCGCGCGTCTGTCCGCACCGGCACGACAGGGACGGTGCTACCCAGATCCATTGGTAAACCAACGAATCTGTGTTGACAGGACTTGACAGCACCGTTACACTTCAGCGTTGCCGGTGCTCACTAAGCACTACACCAGCTCTCACGAGCTCATCCGGCGGCTCTCTGAGCCGCCCAACCGTACGCACCGGCAACGCTGCAGTAAGCAGCCGGGCCGCGCGACAGCGCAGCGAACCTACTTCCAGACCAGCTCGATCTCGATCCCCGCCTATGCACTGATACGGCCCGGGACGGCCGACGCGGTCTCAACCTCAGGCCGCCAACTGCACCGTCATCAACAGGTGTGCCCGCCACGCAAAGAGTTCGACACATGCCCCCTGAGCTCCACGTTCGTGGCCCCACCACACATCGTCCTTGACCCGCGGATCCGCAGGTCAAGGACGATGTGTTTGCGCGCGTTGTGCTGCTAGACAGTGAGCAGTTCGCGCGGGGCAAATTCGGATGCGGAGGTGGCGGGTTCGAGTTCCGCGACGATCTGCGCGAACGTCGTCGCCCGGTCAATCCCATGTTCCCCCGCGCTGACTCGACGGATGGGGAGCGCGAGACCATAGGTCTCGCCCCCGGTGATGACCGCCGTGAGACCACCGTCGGCGTCCAACTGATCGATCATCCAGCCGAGGGTGTCGGTCGCGAGAGTGAGGATGCACAAACGCGAGCCGACGGAGTCCGCCTGCAACCGGTCGAGGGTGGCCGGGTTCTCCTCCACATAGCGCATCCAACGGCTGGCCAATTGGTACCGACGCTGCCTGCCCAGGCCCGCCTCGCTGACGCGCAGGCTCCACTCGCGACCCTCGGTGACGAAGTAGCGCTCGACGTGCAATTCGAGATGGTAGTCGGTGCGAGCCCGCACTCACTGAGAAGGAGAACAACCTGCGCGTTGGCGTCGCCATCCGGATCGATCGACCCGACGAGCCCGGGAACCTGAGGTGAGGTGACGCCGATCCCAAACTCCGCGCCATAATCGGACAAGATGACGTGGACGTCAGGCACGGTCAGTCACCTCCTGGGCTTCTCTCAATGACAAGTGCACCTGCTTGACACGTATGGACCTGATCTCGATCGGGGAGAGTTCTCGGTTCCGATGGAACGCCCAGATGAGCTGCGGCCTTCCCGGTGCCGACAGTACTTCGTGCGAGCCCTTTCCCCGGCCGGGCACCGCGGCGTAGCCCAACTCACGCTCCAACAGTCGCCCGAATTGTCGGGCCGTCATGGACCGGACGCCTGGAACGGGGGTCAAGTCCGCCTACCTCACGTGCTCGCCGGCTTGCGGCGGATGTAGAGCTGCTTGCGGACCCGGGCGATGACGGTGCCGTCGGCGGTGGCGATGTCCACGGCATACCAGCGCAACACCTTCTCCCCGTCGGCCGCCGCGTCACGCACCTCGGCGACCATGGCGTCGGTGAGGTCGAAACGCGCCCGCACATCGCCGCGGCCCGGCGCGACGAACTCGATGGTGCCGGCCTTGTCCCAGACAACGTAGTCGGGCCCGAGGCGCCGCATCATGAGGATCATCCACCACGGGTCGACCATCGAAAACAGCGAGCCGCCGAACTGGGTGCCGACGAAATTGGCCGTCCACGGTCGCAACTTCAACTCGGTCACGGCCGTCGAGAAGTCGTCGGCCAACTCCACGAGGTGGATCCCAGTCGCGGCGTACGGAGGCCACAACCGGATCGTCCGGCGGATTCCGGCGGCGCTGGAGAGCAGGCTGGACCAGGTGGGCAGCGACGGCAGCGGCATGTCGCCATTGTGTCAAGGCGGGTCGTGATCCAATGCGAGGTATGCCGCCCGCTCCCGACCGTCTCTCCGCGCCGCCTCCCGGGGCAACCCGACACGCTGCCGTGGCCCCCGCCTTCGAGGAGACCATCGGTGAGCGTGACCTCGCGCAGTGGCGTTCGCACCTGGGCCAGCGACTGGTGGCGTCCGCGGACCGGGCCACCGCCGTCCTCGACGCGCGCTGGCCGCGCTGGAGCCTTGCTGTCACCCTGGTGCTCATCGTTGTCGTCGGTGGGGGGCTCGCCATCGGCGTGGCGCACACCGCCGCCGAGGTGTACGAGCAGGTCGTCGCCCACAGTGGGCTGGCCGCGCTCGACGAACCCCTTCTCACCTGGGCGGTGACGACTCGCACCCCACGGCGCGACGCGGCCGTCACCGCGTTCACCGACGTGGGCGGGCCGGTCGGGGGCGCCATCCTCGCCGTTGCCGTCCTGGCCGTCCTTCTTCTCTGGTGGCGCCGCTGGACCCCGCTGTGGGTGCTCGCCCCCGCGTTGCTCGGCGCCGTCGTCCTCACCGGGGTCGGCAAGGACCTGACCGGGCGGGCTCGCCCACCCCGGTCTCTGGCGGTGCCGCCCTACGAGGTGAGCGCTTCCTTTCCCAGCGGGCACACCCTCAACGCGACCGTGCTCGCCGGGCTCACGGCATACCTCATCCTGATCGTGGCCCGCCGCGCCTGGGTGGGTGCGCTGGGGCTGGCCGTGTCGGCCACGTATGCCGTGGCCATGGGCCTGTCGCGGGTGTGGCTCGGCCACCACTGGCTCACCGATGTCATCGCCGGCTGGCTCCTCGGGCTGGCCTGGGTGCTCGGTGTCGTCACCCTCCACCGGCTCGTCCTCACCCTGCGCCGGGCCCGAGCCGCACCCCGCTCACCCCGCGGCGCGGCATAGCGAAGGGGCGCCACCGGTGTGGTGACGCCCCTTCGTGACGGTTGGGCTCAGCGGGTGTCGCTGCCGCCACCGCCGACGGCCCGGCCGGCCTCGAGGCGGGCGACGGGGACGCGGAACGGCGAGCAGGAGACGTAGTTGAGGCCACGCTCCTCGAAGAAGTGCACCGACTCCGGGTCGCCACCGTGCTCACCACAGACGCCGACCTTGAGGTTGGGCTTGGTGCGCCGGCCCTCGTCGGTGCCGATGCGCACGAGGCGCCCGACGCCGACGGTGTCGATCGTCTCGAACGGGGACACGCCGAGAATCCCGGCCTCCATGTAGCGGCTGAAGAAGCTCGACTCGACGTCGTCGCGCGAGAAGCCCCACGTCGTCTGGGTGAGGTCGTTGGTGCCGAACGAGAAGAAGTCGGCCGCCTCGGCGATGTCACCGGCGGTGAGGGCCGCGCGGGGCAACTCGATCATCGTGCCGACGAGGTGGTCGAGGTGGACCGAGTGCTTGACCCGTGCCTCGTGGGCGGCCTCGGCGATCTCTTCCTTGATGTTGCGGAGTTCCTCGACGGCACCGACGAGCGGAACCATGATCTCCGGGTGCGCCGAACCACCTTCTTCGGTGACGATCGCAGCGGCCTCGAGGATCGCCTGGGACTGCATCTCGAACAGGCCCGGGATGGCGATGCCGAGCCGGACCCCGCGCAGACCGAGCATGGGGTTCTGCTCGTGGAGGCGGTGCACGGCGGCGAGGAGCTTGGTGTCCTTGTCGACGGCGTGCCCGGTCGCCTCGGCCACAGCCACCTTGACCGACAACTCGGTGAGGTCGGGAAGGAACTCGTGCAACGGCGGGTCGAGGAGGCGGATGGTCACCGGGAGGCTGTCCATGGCCCGGAAGAGCTCGACGAAGTCGCCGCGCTGGAGCGGGAGCAACTCGGTGAACACCTGCTGGCGGGCCTCATCGGTCTCGGCAAGGATGAGCCGCTCGACCAGTTCGCGCCGGTCGCCGAGGAACATGTGCTCGGTGCGGCACAGGCCGATCCCTTCGGCGCCGAACCGGCGGGCGCGCGCGGCGTCCTCGGCGTTGTCGGCGTTGGCGCGCACCCGCAGGCGGCGACGGTCGTCGGCGATGGCCATGAGCCGGTCGACCGCGGCGACGAGCGGGCCACCCTCGGCGGCGGCGATCGTGCCCTCGAAGTACTGGACGACCGGGGAGGCGGTGACGGGCACCTCGCCGACGAAGATCTCACCGGTCGAGCCGTCGATGGAGATGACGTCGCCTTCGTGGATGACCGTGCCGTCGGGGGTGGTGAACTGCTTGGTCTTGGTGTCGACGTCGAGGGCCTCGGCGCCGCAGACACAGGTGCGGCCCATACCGCGGGCAACCACGGCGGCGTGCGAGGTCTTGCCGCCACGGGAGGTGAGGATGCCCTGGGCGGCGACCATGCCGGCGAGGTCGTCGGGGTTGGTCTCGCGGCGGACGAGGATGACGGGGGTGCCTTCCTCGGCCCAGGCGACGGCGGTCGCGGAGTCGAACACGGCCTTGCCGACCGCGGCGCCGGGGGAGGCGCTCATGCCCTTGGCGAGCAGGTCCTTGGCGCTGCCGTGGTCGAAGTGGGGGAACATCAACTGGGCGAGCTGGTCACCGGTGACCCGCTGGAGCGCCTCGTCCTCGTCGATGAGGCCCTCGTCGAGCAGGTCGGTGGCGATCCGGAAGGCCGCCTCGGCGGTGCGCTTGCCCACGCGGGTCTGGAGCATGAAGAGCTTGCCGTCCTCGACGGTGAACTCGATGTCGCACATGTCGCGGTAGTGCTTCTCCAGCCGGTCCATGATCGCGATGAGCTCGTCGTAGCTCTTCTTGTCGATGGCCTCCATGTCGGCCAGGGTCAAGGTGTTGCGGATGCCCGCGACGACATCTTCGCCCTGGGCGTTTTGGAGGTAGTCGCCGTAGACGCCGACGGCACCCGTGGCCGGGTCGCGGGTGAACGCGACACCCGAGCCGGAGTCCATGCCGCGGTTGCCGAAGGCCATCGCCTGGACGTTGACGGCGGTGCCGAGGTCGGCAGGAATGCGCTCGCGGCGGCGGTAGAGGATGGCGCGCTCGGAGTTCCACGAGTTGAAGACCGCTTCGACGGCGCCGAGCAACTGGGCCGTGGCGTCCTGCGGGAAGTCGGAGCCGGAGTCTTCGCGGATGATCACCTTGTATGCCGCGACGAGCTTCTTGAGGTCGTCGGCGTCGAGGTCGAGGTCACCGGTCACGCCCTTGGCGGCCTTGATCTCGTCCATCGCGTCCTCGAAACGCTCACCGTTGAGGTCGAGGACGGTCTTGCCGTACATCTGGAGCAGGCGGCGGTAGGAGTCCCAGGCGAACCGCTCGTTGCCGGTCTGGGCAGCGAGGCCGACGACCGAGCCGTCGTTGAGGCCGACGTTGAGGACGGTTTCCATCATGCCGGGCATGGAGAACTTCGCACCGGAACGCACAGACACCAGGAGGGGGTCGTTCGCGTCGCCGAGGGTGCGGCCGATCTTGCCCTCGAGGGTGTGGATGTGCGCGGCGACCTCGTCTGCGAGCCCGTCGGGCATCGCCTTGGCGGCGAGGTAGGCGCGACACGCATTGGTGTCGATGGTGAAACCAGGCGGCACGGGGATGCCAAGGTTGGTCATCTCGGCGAGGTTGGCTCCCTTGCCGCCGAGAAGATCCTTGGCGTCGCGGTTACCTTCCTCGAAGTCATGCACAAACGGGGCCATGCGGGGACCTCCCAGGGTTCGGAAAAAGGGTTCAGGTCCAACCGTAGTGCGTGCGGCAGACCAACGTGACCGCCATCACCTGGTTACGGAACGGTAGCCTCCCAGTGATCTGCGACACGTGCGAACCCTAGGCGGCCGTAGTAGTCGCCATCCACGCCCGCCAGGGTGTGGATCCTGGTGAACCCGCGCTCGACGAACAATCCCGAGCGCCGATAGACGAACTCGCCGGGCGTGAAGTCGCGGTATTTGGGTGTGACATAGTCGACTTCAACGATGGCAAGGCCCGCTCCGGCGTCCTTGACGATGACCACCCCGGCCGTTTCGTAGCCCTTGAGGATGAGGTACGCCGTCCGCTCCCCGGCCGCGTCCATCCCCTGGAACCCCGGAAAGAAGCGGGTGATGTCGTCCGCCTCGACGGTGAGGAAATGGCGCAGGAAGGCATCGTTCCCCGCGACCGAGAGCACGGCATACGCATTGGCATTGCGGCGGTCACGGATCAAACCGACGATGAAGTACGTGTTGATGGCGACCAGGGCGAGGTTCATCGCGACCATCGGCCACACCGCGAGCAGCCCGTTGTAGAGCGCCAACAGCGAGCAGGCCACCGAGTTGAGCACCCGGAAGCGAAGCATGCGGGCTTGCAGGAGGGAGTAGATGACGAAAGCGGAACCGAACCAGCCGAACGCGTCGAGCCATGACATGAGGGCAAAGCGTACGTCGGATGCGGGGTTCGCCGCCTCGGGCGTGCGTCAATAGGCGGTATGCCGTCCGCTCCCGCCCGTGCCGCGTTGCTCCGTCGCCTGCTCCTCCTCGGGTTCGGCATCGCGGTGGGAGTGCAGGCGTATGTGCTCTACGTGCCGAAGATGCCTGGGACACTGCCATTTCCGCAGGCCGACAAGGTGGTCCATGCGCTGATCTTCGCGGCGCCGGTGTTCTTGGGGCTGCTCCTCGACCTCACCCCTTGGCTGGTTGTCGGCCTCTTCTCGGTGCATGCCCCGGTGAGTGAGGTGATTCAGCGCGTGTTCCTGCCCGATCGCTCCGGGAGTGCCGGCGATGTGGCGGCGGATGTCGCGGGCGTGCTCCTCGGCGTGGCCGCGGCCTGGGCCTTCGGCCGCCTCCTGAGTCGTCGCGCCGGCCCGTGACTCGGTGGCGTCCAATTCGTCAAATGCTGTGCAGCCGCCGCGCCGGCGCGGGCATCAGGGTGTTGCGCGATGAGCCGAGGAAGCCGGCGGCCTCAGCGATCTCATCATCGGTCAACCCCAGGTCGCTCATTTGCTCCCGGATTGCCCGGAGCAATCGGGGCGTTTCGGGAGCGAGCGAGTCGCTGCCTGGTTCGCGGATCCGCCACTGCCGATAACTGATCTGTTTGTAGAGCCGAGTCCGTTGAGCGTGATCGATGACGCCGAGGTCGTGGGCCCGCAGCACCAGCGCCTGCACTGAAACTCCCCACTCCTGCTTCAGGTCAAGAGCTGAGCCGAGGGTGAAGTTGCGCAACTGTGGCCGGATGACCGCTTCGGGCATCAGGAACTCCGCGGCGAAGGCATTGGCCTGGTCTTCAACCTCCACGGGGACTTCGCGACGGTGAAGCACGAGATGCCCAAGTTCATGGGCGAGGGTCCATCGGACACGGTCGACGGGAGCGGAGGTGTTGTACATGACCAGTGGCAGGTCTGCAGACCATTGCGAGAGTCCATCCGCTCGACTGGTCCCCATATCTTGGCCGATCACTGGACAGCCCGCGCTCTCAAGCCAGCCAACGAGGTCGCGGACCGGCCCGATGGGGATCCGCCATTGCATACGCGTGACACGGGCGGCCTCTTGCGGGGTCGCATCCACCGGGTCAAGGGAGGGGATGGTCCGTGAGGACTGGACCGACACGGCCTCGGCAAGGAACTCCGCGTGGAGGCGGTGCATGTTTAACGTGGCCTCGAGTTGCCTCCAGACGGTGGGCCGCGCAGTGGCGCGGCGACGCAAATGCGCATCCACGGCTATGGCCGCTTCGGGCCTGGATGCCGACGCAACGAAGCGGCTGCTCCACCCGAACACCTCACCGATCCGCGTCAGAGTCTCGGTGTCGGGAGAACGCGTGCCCTTCTCGTAACGGTGGATCGATGCTTGCTGCACGCCGAGCCGCTGTGCGAGTTCGACCTGAGTCATGCCCTGGGCCTGGCGTGCGGTCTCGATGAGGATGCCGAGGTTGTTCACGATGTCGCCTTGGCGGTGCCGCCCTTGATGAGGAGTTTGCCATCAAAAGCCACTACCGGCAGCGAAGGGCCAGGGCTGGGGGTGCTCGGTACCGGAGTGAGCACCGTGGTGCCGCCGGTCTCTGCGACCAGTTCGATGACCCACAGCACGTTGTGGTTTCCGTCGCGAGCCGACAGCACCGCCGGACCAATGAGGCGGGCTTCGGCGTCCCAGCGGAAACCCCCGATGAGCCGAATCTCTTGCAGCAGTTGCGGTGGGTCTTGAACGATGAAGTCCTTGAAAGCTTCCGTCGGGTAGGACGACACCAAGTCGGCAGGTCCGTGCTTCTTGAACCGCAGGCGGAACAAATCAGTAACGTAGATCTCACGCCGCGGCTCCACGTCCCGGACCTGAACGGAGGACACGTGAGCCTCGAAAAGGTCACGGACGTTGGCGAACAGCTGATCGTGAATCCAGTTGAGGATGCCGCGTTGAGTCTGCCGCGCAGCAAGACGAGGAACGGCGCGTCGGTACTCATCAAGGTCGTCGCGAGTGCGAGCCACAGACTGCCCGATGGCCTCGAAGCTGGGCTGGCCCAAGAGGGACAACACCTCATCGGAATTTCTTACATCGATCATACCGGAGAAAATACCACTCGGGAGTGGATCGGGAGGTCCGGCGCGCGTTCGCGATCCGAATCGCTTTCACAACGGCCAGGCCGTGGGCGGAGCGCTGGTAGACTTGGCAGGTTATCGCGCAGCGGCGCATGGAAGCGCTGCCCATTCAACTCGAGCGAACCCCCGTGCACTCATGAGGCTCGAGACGCGCATTGTCGCCACCGAGACTGAGACGAGTTGATCTCCCGTGCCCAAGAAGGCCGTGCCCGGAGCCAAGAAGGCCCGCTGGACCCCCGCCCAAAAGGCGGCCAAGAAGAAGTTGCGCGCGAGCGCAGCGAAGAAGCCCCATCGCGGACAGTCCGCCGAACGCCCCACGCAGGTGCGCGCCGACGGACGCAGTGACCGCCCGCGCCGCGACGACCGGCCGCGTCGTTTCGACCGAGACGAGCGCCCCGCGCGGTTCGACCGGGACGATCAGCCGCGTCGTTTCGACCGGGATGACCGACCGCGTCGCTTCGAGCAGGATGACCGCGCCCGTCGCGACGATCGGGGCGACCGGCCCCGCCGTGATGAGCGCGATGACCGCCCGCGTCGGTTCGAGCGTGATGACCGGCCCCGCCGCTTCGAGCGGGACGATCGGCCGCGCAGGTTCGACCGGGATGACCGCCCGCGTCGCGACGAGCGCGACGACCGCCCGCGTCGCGACGATCGGGACGAGCGGCCGCCGCGCCGTTTCGAGCGTGATGACCGGCCCCGCCGCTTCGAGCGTGATGACCGGCCGCGCCGGTTCGAGAGTGACGAGCGTCCCGCTCGGTTCGAGCGTGATGATCGGCCGCGCCGGTTCGAGCGTGACGACCGGCCGCGCGGCTTCGAGCGTGATGACCGGTCGCGCCGCTTCGATCGGGACGAGCGGCCGCGGCATACCGACCGGGGCGAACGCGGTGGCTGGCACCGGGTCGCGGACCCTCGCCGTCGGGACCGCCGCGAACCCGCCATGACCCCCGATCTGGACCGGCCCCGCACCTTCGAGGAAGCCGAAGCCGAACGCGCCGAGGCCGACACCTGGACCCACTACACCTCGGCCAAGGCCTCCGGCCCTGTCGAGGTCACCCAGGACAACGGGTTCGCCGCGCTCGGGCTGCCCGACCGGCTCGTCGAACGGTTGGCGCGCGACGGCATCACCGAACCGTTCCCCATCCAGACGGCGACCATTCCCGATGCCCTCGCGGGTCGTGACGTGCTCGGCCGCGGCCGCACCGGTTCAGGAAAGACCCTGGCGTTCGGGTTGCCCCTCATCACCCGCCTCGTCGATGCCGGCGCCACTCCCCAGCCCAAACGCCCCCGCGCCCTCATCCTCGTCCCCACCCGCGAACTCGCGATGCAGGTCAGCGACGCCCTCGAACCCCTCGTCCACGTCACCGGCCTGCGCCATCGGCTCGTCGCCGGTGGCCTGTCCTACGACAAGCAGATCAGCGGGCTCGCCCGGGGTGTCGACATCCTCGTCGCCACCCCCGGACGCCTCCAGGACCTCCTCGACCGGGGCGCCGTCGAACTCGGGGACGTGTCCATCGCCGTCCTCGACGAGGCGGACCACATGGCCGACATGGGGTTCCTGCCCGAGGTGACCGCAATTCTCGACCAGGTCCCCGAGGGCGGTCAGCGGCTGCTCTTCTCGGCAACCCTCGACCATGGCATCGACACCCTTGTCGAGCGCTACCTCACCGACCCGGTGACGCACTCGACCGACGAGGCGCAGGCGGCCGTGACGACGATGAGCCACCACGTCTTCCTCATCGACCCGCAGCAGAAGAAGGCGATGACGGCCGAGTTGGCCCACCGCGACGGGCGCACCATTGCGTTCGTGCGTACCCAGCTCGGCGCCGACCGGGTCGCCCGCGAGTTGCGCGAGCGCGGTGTCCTCGCTGCCTCCCTCCACGGCGGGCTCTCCCAGGCCGTCCGCAACCGAGTCCTCGGTGCCTTCCGTGACGGCCGGATGCCGGTGCTCGTCGCGACCGATGTCGCAGCCCGGGGCATCCACGTCGACGACGTCGGGCTCGTCCTCCAGGTCGACCCGCCGCGTGACCACAAGGACTACCTCCACCGGGCCGGTCGCACGGCGCGGGCCGGCGAGGAGGGGGCGGTTGTCACCCTGGCGCTGCCGCACCAGAAGAAGATGATGACCCGACTGCTGGAGTCCGCCGGCGTCGATGCCGAACCTCAACGCACTCATCCCGGAGATGCCGCGGTTATCGCGGTGGGCGGGTCGGCGCCTTCGGGTACGGCGGTTCCCGAGGAGCAGTGGCGCCCCATCCTCGAGGGCGAACCGCGGGCCCGCCGCTCCGGCCCTCCTCGCGCGCGCAGCGGCTTCGATCGGCGCGACCGCGGCGAACGGCGTGGCGCGCGGCATACCGACCGCGACCGGGGCCGGGCACAATGGCGGGGTGAGCGCTGAACGGCTGACCGGGCAGCTCCTCGTCGCGACCCCGCTGATCGAGGAGGGGATATTCCACCGCGCGGTGATCCTCGTCCTCCACCACGATGACGAGGGCGCCCAGGGGGTGGTCCTCAACAAGCCACTCCTCGCCGAGGTCGAGGCCGTGCTGCCGGGTTGGGGCCGGTCGACGGGCGGGTCGAGCACGCTGTTCCAGGGCGGACCGGTGCAACTCGATTCCGCGCTCGGGTTGGCCCGCATCTCGGTCACCCGGGTGCCCGGCGTGCGCCCCATCGTCGACGGCGTGGGCGTGGTCGACCTCGACGCCGACCCCGCCCCGATCGGGCGCCGGGTCGGTGCGGTGCGGATTTTCGTCGGGTATGCCGGGTGGTCGGCCGGGCAACTCGAGGGCGAGTTGCGCACCGGGAGTTGGTATGCCGTGGATGCCGATCCGTGGGACGTCTTCAGTTACGAACCCGAACGGCTCTGGGCCGATGTGCTTCGGCGCCAACGCGGACCGCTGTCGTGGGTGGCGTTCCTACCCGAGGACCCGTCGGTCAACTGACCAAGGGGCAGTGGTTCGTCTCTGGCCCCGGCCGGGGGCAACGCCCGAGTCCGCTGGTCTTGGGTCCGGCGTCCCCGCTGCTGTCACACTTGGACCATGAACGACGCCACCGCCGCCTTGGACGAACCGGGCACGCCCCTGACCCAGCCGGCCACCTCGACCGCGGTTCTCGAACGCACCGAGGTCGTCCCCGAGTTGCACGAGCCCGGGGACCACGAGCGATTCAGCCACTACGTCCGCAAGGAGAAGATCCTCGAAAGCGCCCTGTCCGGCGAGCCCGTCGTGGCCCTGTGCGGCAAGGTCTGGGTGCCTGGGCGCGACCCCAACCGGTTCCCCGTGTGCCCCATGTGCAAGGAGATCTACGACGGCCTGCGACCCCCCGCCGACGGCGAGGAGTGAGGCGGCTGGGCCGCCCCAGACTGTCGAGTGAGGAGTTCTTGTCGCCTCGAACCAATCGCGGCGACAAGAACTCCTCACTCGATGGACCTCAACAGACGGGGTCTGGACGAGAATGCGGCGGCGACCCATCTCCATTAGCACGCGGCATGCGGCATCGGGCGGACCCGCCCGCCCCGGGCATGTCGGCGGGCGATCCGGGCTATCGTGGCCGGGCTCATGAGTACGACAGCCGCCCACCACCTCTCGCCCGCCTTCCCCGAGCGGGCCGCCTGGGGCACCGTTCCCAAGTTGCGCGCCTGGCAGGAAGCCGGGCTCGCGGCATACCTCAGCGGAAGCCTCGCCGGGCAGCGGGACTTCCTCGCGGTGGCGACGCCGGGCGCGGGGAAGACGACCTACGCCCTCCAGGTGGCCACCGAGCTGCTCGCCCGCGGCATCGTCACCGACATCACGGTCGTCGCGCCCACCGAGCACCTCAAACACCAGTGGGCCGACGCCGCGGCCCGGGTCGGCATTCACCTCAACCCGGCCTTCGCCAACTCGGTCGCCGCCCACAGCCGCGACTACGGCGGCGTCGCGCTCACCTACGCGCAGGTCGCCAGCCGCCCCGACCTCCATCGTCGTCGCACGCTCGCTGCGCCCACGCTTGTCATCCTCGACGAAATCCACCACGGCGGGGATGCCAAGAGTTGGGGTGAGGCGATCCGCGAGGCGTTCGAGCCGGCGACCCGCCGCCTGGCACTGACCGGGACGCCGTTCCGCTCGGACACCAGCCCGATCCCGTTCGTCCGCTACGAGATGGACCGCGACGGAGTCCTGCGCTCGGCCGCGGATTACACCTACGGGTATGCCGATGCCTTGCGCGACGGGGTCGTGCGGCCGGTGCTCTTCCTCGCCTACGGCGGGGCGATGCGCTGGCGGACTAAGGCCGGCGACGAGGTGGCCGCCCGGCTCGGGGAGCCGCTGACCAAGGACCTCACCGCGCAGGCATGGCGCACCGCGCTCGACCCCAAGGGCGACTGGATCCCGTCGGTGCTGAGCGCGGCCGATACCCGGCTCACCGAGGTGCGGCGGCACGTGCCCGACGCCGGTGGCCTCGTCATCGCCTCGAATCAGACCCAGGCCCGGGCCTATGCCCGCCTTCTCGAGGGGATCGCGGGGGAGAAGGCGACGGTTGTGCTCTCGGACGACGCCGGGGCGAGTGCCCGGATCGAGGAGTATGCCGCGGGCCGCTCGCGCTGGATGGTCGCCGTGCGCATGGTCTCCGAGGGCGTCGACGTGCCGCGGTTGTGCGTGGGCGTCTATGCCACGTCGACGTCGACGCCGCTGTTTTTCGCGCAGGCGGTCGGGCGGTTCGTCCGGGCGCGTCGGCGCGGCGAGACCGCCTCGGTGTTCCTCCCGAGTGTGCCCGTGATCCTGGAGCACGCCTCCGCCTTGGAGGTCGAGCGCGACCATGCGCTCGGGCGACCGGTCGCGGCCGAAGGGGAGGAGGTGTGGCTCGAGGACGGCCTTGTCGAGGCCGCCAACCGCGCCGAACCCACGGTGGGTGGGGATGCGGCGAGTTTCGAGGCGCTCGAGTCCGACGCGCACTTCGACCACGTGCTCTTCGACGCCCAGCAATTCGGGTTGCACGCGGCCGTGGGGTCGGCCGAGGAACAGGACTATCTCGGGTTGCCCGGGCTGCTCGAACCCGACCAGGTCGCCGTGCTGCTCCACGAGCGGCAGGCCAAGCAGAGCCGAGGGGCGAGCGCGCGGGGAGCGGGGCGGCATACCCCGCCGGTATCGGCCCATCGGGCGCTGGCCGCCCAACGCAAGGAACTCAATTCCCTCGTCGCGGCCTGGGCGCGCAAGACGGGGGAACCCCATGCCAATGTGCACATGGCCCTGCGGCGCGCTTGTGGCGGCCCGGAACTGGCGCAGGCGAGCAGCGAGCAGGTGGGGGAGCGGATCGAGCGGATCCGGCGCTGGTTCGTCGGCCGCCGCTGAGGCGCGCGCGACGACGACGGGGTCGCCGGGCGGCGGTCCGGGTTTGGGCGCTCGGGTTCGGCGTCAGCGGATTTGAGAGACTCACGTCATGGTCAGTGAGGAACCTGAAGGCCAACGGTGGGGCCGGTCGTGGAGTGATCCGACCAGCGACCCCGAGCCTGCGGCGATAGGCGAGCCCTCCGCCGCCCCGTCCCGGGCTGCGGAGACGACGTGGCCGACCATCTCGGAGGTGTCCAGCGACGGCACGGACACGGTTCCCCCGATTCGGACCCACCGCACGCACGTCGGCCGCGAGCCACGTCAGCCCCAGCAAGCCGCCAGCCATCCCAAGCGCACCCGGAAGCGCCCGACGAAAACCGCCGCGGACTCGCAGGCTACCGAGCGGGCCGGTGGGGGGAGTTGCCTTGCCGGCGTGCTTCTGGCCCTGGGCCTGGTCCTCGTCATGTTCTTTGTGAGCCAGGCATGGACCGAGCGCACTTACCACCTTCTGGGCAACGTCGTGGGCGCGATCGTCGCGCTCCTCGGGGCGGCAGCGGGCGCCGGGGTCGCTGTCGCCGAGAGCAAGGGCGACCGTCCAGGTGCCGTCTTGCTGGCCGTGCTGAGCGCCGTCCTGCTCTTGGGGTCGATTCCGCTGTTCATCCTGATCGACAACCCGTACCTCTACCGCTGACCGGGTAGCCCGGGACCGCTAGGACGGTTGCTGGTTGGCGACCGCGGCGGACTCCACGAGCGGGCCGGTGCGATAGTCCAGATGGGACACCAGGCACATTGACGTGTTGGCCCGGATCACGTGGACGTCGTCGATCATCTGGTCGATGACCCGGCCCAAGTCGGCGTTGTTGCGGGCGACCACCCGCACGATGAGGTCGCCGACCCCGGTGATCGAGTGGATTTCGAGCACCTCGGGAATCGCGGCCAGGTGGGCGACTACCGACGCATGACCCTGCCGCTGGCGAATCTCCAGCGTGCAGAAAGCGGTCACGGGGTAGCCGAGGGCCCGCGCGTCGATGTGCGGAGCGAAACTCTTGATGACCCCGCGCTCGATCAGGCGGTCCAGACGGGCCTGCACCGTGCCGCGCGCCACTCCCAGGCGACGACTGGCGCCGAGCACCCCGACGTGGGGATCCTCGGTGAAAAGCGCGATCAAGCGCGCGTCCAGGTCGTCGACGCGATGTCCAGGGGGCATACGCACATTGTCGAGATCAACCCACCCTGAGCGCAAGTGGATAGGCAGAGTGCCTAGCAGCGCGGCATACCGTTGCGCACTCTGCCTCCCGGGCCTCACCCTCAGTCCATGACCGACACGACAATGGCGTCCCCGGCCCACATCGACCTCACCGATCAGGAACGCGACGCCGGCCTGCAGTTCGACGAACTGCGCGAACTCGTCGGCCTCGTCGACTACGACTCGACCGCCGACCCCTTCCCCGTCACCGGCTGGGACGCCATCGTCTTCATCGTCGGCAACGCCACCCAGGCCGCGCACTACTACGAGAGCGTCTGGGGCATGGAGGTCATCGCCTACGACGGACCCGAACACGGCAACCGCGACCACAAAGCCTTCGTCCTGAAGTCCGGGTCCATCAAGTTCGTCGTCAAGGGCGCGGTCAGCCCCGACAGCCCACTCGTCGCTCACCACGCCAAGCACGGCGACGGCGTCATCGACATCGGCCTCGAAGTGCCCGACGTCGACCAGTGCATCGCCCACGCCCGCCGCACCGGCGCCACCATCCTCGAAGAACCGCACAACATCAGCGACGAGTTCAAAACCGTGCGCCTGGCGAGCATCGCCACCTACGGCGACACGCGGCATACCCTCGTCCAGCGGGTCGTCGACGGGGTGGCGTATGCCGGCCCCCACGTCCCCGGGTACGTCCCCGCGCGCAGCACGTTCGTCAAACGCGACGGCGCCCCCAAGCGCCTCTTCCAGGCCCTCGACCACGTCGTCGGCAACGTCGAGATGGGCACAATGGACGACTGGGTCGCGTTCTACAACAACGTCATGGGCTTTGTGAACATGGCCGAGTTCGTCGGCGACGACATCGCCACCGACTACTCCGCGCTCATGTCCAAGGTCGTCGCCAACGGCAACCACCGCGTCAAGTTCCCCCTCAACGAACCGGCGATCGCCAAGAAGCGCAGCCAGATCGACGAGTACCTCGACTTCTACAGCGGCCCCGGCGCCCAGCACCTCGCGCTCGCCACCGGCGACATCATCCGCACCGTCGACCTGCTGCGCCAAGAGGGTGTGGAGTTCCTCGACACCCCCGACGCCTACTACGACGACCCCGAACTGCGAGCCCGCATCGGCGAGGTCCGCGTGCCCATCGAGGAGTTGAAGAAGCGCCGCATCCTCGTCGACCGGGACGAGGACGGCTACCTGCTCCAGATCTTCACCAAACCCCTCGGCGACCGGCCGACGGTCTTCTTCGAAGTCATCGAGCGGCACGGGTCTCTCGGTTTCGGCAAGGGCAACTTCAAGGCCCTCTTCGAAAGCATCGAGCGCGAACAGGACCGCCGCGGCAACCTGTAGTCGACCGCGGCTCGGCCGCTCCGCCGACGGGATTGGGTGCCGCTCTGGGTGGCGTGACACCATCGGGGCATGGCGAATCCCGAGCGGGCCGGCTGGTTCGACGACCCGGACGATCCCGAGCAGTTGCGCTACTTCGACGGGATCTTGTGGACCGATCACGTGACCCCGCGCCGCACCCAGCGGGAGTCGCCCGCGCCTGCGGCATCGTCGGGACAGGGGTCGGTGGGCCAGGACGCGCCCCGTCTGGGCAGCCCGTATGCCGCCCCGCCGTTGCCGGGTGCCTACGCCACCTACCGCACCGGGCCGAGGACCAGTGACGGCGTGCCGCTGGCCTCGTACGGGATGCGGGTTCTGGCTTTCATCGTCGATTCTGTCGCGGTGGCTCTGCTCTCGGGGGCGGCCGGGTGGCCCTTCCTCAGCCAGGTCATCGGCCCCCTGCAGGACGCCATCGACGCCGCCCTGACCTCGGGGCAGACCACGGGCCTCAATGCCGCCATCAACAGCATCGACATGCGCGCCTTCGGGCTCTACACGGCCATCTCCTTGGCGGTGACGTTCCTGTACCACCTGCTATTTCTCGTCAGGTGGAGTGCCACGCCAGGGAAACTGCTCTGCAACATCAGCGTGCGCCGGGTCGAGCAGGCCGGCGTGCTCGATCTTGCCGCTGCCACCCGCCGAGTCAGCTTCGTCCTCATGCTCTCGGCCCTGGGCAACCTGCCCCTGATCGGGACGTTGGCGACCCTCGTGCGCGCTGCTGACCTCCTGTGGCCGTTGCGTGACTCCGGGCGTCAGGCGCTCCACGACAAGGTTGCCCACACGGTCGTGGTCGTGGGCCGCCAACAACGGCAGCACTGACCGGATCGCCGGCCGCCAGGTCAGGATGCGAGGGCTGCGCGGATCGTGCCAACGCATTCGCCGAGACCGATGACCGAGCCGTCCGGACCCGGGGCGCTCGCCCGCAGCGTCACCGTGTCGCCGTCCTCCAGGAAGGTCCGCACGCTGCCGTCGGCCAGAACCACCGGCTCCGCGCCGGCCCAGGACAACTCCAGGAACGACCCGCGCTGGTCGCGTCGCGCGCCCGAGATCGTGCCCGACCCGAAGAAGTCGCCCGGGCGGATCGTCGCCCCGTTGACCGTCATGTGGGCGAGCATCTGGGTCGGTGACCAGTACATGTCGCGGTATTCCGGCCGCGAGACGACCGTGCCGTTCCAGTCGATCTCATAGGAGATGTCGAGCCCGTATGCCGCGGGCTCACCTCCCTCGTCGGCCGCGCCCCGCAGGTAGGGCAGCGGCTCGGGGTCCTGCCCCGGCAACGGCACCCGGGCCTCGCGGAGGGCATCCATGGTGACGACCCAGGCCCCGATCGTGGTGGCGAACGACTTGCCGAGGAACGGCCCGAGCGGGACGTACTCCCAGGCCTGCAGGTCGCGCGCACTCCAGTCGTTGAGGAGCACGACCCCGAAGAGGTGCTCATCGGCGGCATCGATGGGCACCGGGTGGCCGAGCGCGCTCGGTGCGCCGCCGATGACGAAGCCGAGTTCGGCCTCGATGTCGAGGCGGGTCGACGGGCCGAAGACCGGGGCGGGCTCGGTCGGGGGCTTGCGCTGGCCGCAGGGGCGGACGATGTCAGTGCCGGAGAGCACGATCGTGCCCGAGCGCCCGTGGTAGCCAATGGGCAGGTGCTTCCAGTTGGGGGTGAGCGCCTCCGCGTCCGGGCGGAAGATGCGGCCCACGTTGGTCGCGTGCTGCTCGCTGGCGTAGAAGTCGACATAGTCCCCGACGGTGAACGGGAGCCGCATGGTCACCGCGGCGAGGGGGACCAAGTGCAGGGCGAGCATGTCGTGTTCGGACTTGTCGACGATCAGGGCGGTCAGCCAGGTCCGGGCCGCCTGCCAGGCGGGCCGGCCAAGCGCCAAGAACGGATCGAGGGAGGGCGCTGCCCAGGCGTCGGCGAAGGGTGCGCCGGGCACCGAGCACACGTCGAGGACGTGATCGCCGACGCGCACTCCCACCCGGGTTCGCCCATCGTGGTCGAAGACGCCATAGGGCAGGTTGTGCGGACCGAAGGGGTGATCGGCGGGCAGATCAAAGGCGGTGGTCATCGCGCGTCCTTGGGGCGGTGGTCGGAGGGCAGGAGCCCGAGGTGGGTCAACTCGGTCAGGGGATCGGTCACATCGCAGCAACCGAACGAGGTCAACGCGCGGCGCACCTTGGCGGCCCGGGGGGCGCCCCAGTTGCTCACCGCGTCGGAAAGCGCGCGCGAGTCGCGGTCGGCCAGGACGGCCCGGAGTAACGCCGCGCCCTTGGCGTGGAGGGCGCAGTCGACGGCCAGGAGGACATTGACGACCCCGTGGTTCTCCTCGGGAGTGCCCTCGGGTGAATAGGTGCCGCGGATGGCGTGATGGAGGCCCCCCGTCAACTTGAACGGGGTCTCGCGGCGCACGAAGCCGAGGATGACGGCGGCCAACTCGGCCTCGTCGGGCCACGACCATTCAGGGGTGGGGCCGGTGCGGAACTTCCCGACGACGCCGGCGCCACGAGCCGCGGCCGCCGCGACCTCGTCGAAAGCCCGCTGCTGGTCGTCCCCGCGCGGGATCTCGACGGCCATCGGCACCCCCAAGGAGAGGTCCTGCCAGCCGGGCTGCCAACCGATGTCGACGCTGACGATCTCGGTGCCCGGATGGCTGCCAGCGAGGGTCATCGCCGCAGTCACTGCCGCCGGGTCGGTGCCCGGACGGGCAATGAGGCCGACCCGCACCGGCCGGACGCCGGCGCGCGGGACGAGCCCGGTGAGCGGCTCGATCAGGTCGGTGGGCAACAGCAGCGGGCCGATGGTCGCGGCATACGGGGCGCCGCGGTGGCGGGTATGCCGGGTGAGCGCCAGCGGCAGGGGAGCCCGGCCCGGCGGAAAGACCGCGGCGTCGTCAATCAGCGTCGCGAACAACTCCGGCGGCGTCGCAGGCATGCCGCAAGCCTACCGAGCGACCGTGGTTTGTCGCCTAGCGCCCGTCCCACTGGGCAGCCTGTTCAGTAAGGGCCCGTGATAGGTGGGCAGGATGACCAATGTGACCCCATCGCGGCCCTGACGCTGTCGCGAAGGCCGACCCACGGCATACCCTGCATCGAACCCAACGACACGACGAGGTGAGTTGATGGCGCACTACCTGGCCCTGGGCAGCATCCCACGCAAACGGCATACCCAGCATCGCCGGCCCCAGGGGGCCAGCCACACCGGCGGGACGGGGACCGGCACCGGCGAGCTCTACTACGAAGAACTCATGGGCGAGGAGGGCTTCTCCTCCGACTCTTCGCTGCTCTACCACCGCAACATTCCGTCCGCCGTCGTCGGGGTCCGCGAGTGGGCCGTCGGCGACTTGACGACGACGCCGAATCATCCGCTGCTCGCCCGGCACCTGCGTCCCCACGACCTGTTCGGCAGCGAGTCGACGGTCCGTGGGACCGACGCCGTCACCGGGCGGCGACTGCTGCTCGCCAACGGGGACGTCCGGTTGTCGTATGCCGTGTGCGGCACGGACTCCCCGTGGTACCGCAACGCCATCGGCGACGAGTGCATCTACATCGAGCGGGGCAGGGCGCGCGTCGAGACGGTGTTCGGGTCCTTCGAGGTCGGGGAGGGCGATTATGTCGTCATCCCGCGCGCCGTCACCCATCGCTGGCTGCCCAACCGCTCCCGCAAGGACCCGCTGCGGCTCATCGTCATCGAGGCCAACAGCCACATCACGCCGCCACGTCGGTACCTGTCGAGCCGAGGGCAGTTCCTCGAGCACAGCCCCTACTGCGAGCGTGACCTGCGCCTGCCCCTTGGCCCGCTGCTCGCCGAGGACATCGGGGAAGATCCCGCCCAGGTGACCAACGTCTACCTCAAGCATCGCGGCGGCGGGCCGGCGAGCAGTGGTGGGATCGTCGGCACCGTCCACACCGTGCCGTTCCACCCGCTCGATGTCGTGGGCTGGGACGGGTGTCTCTACCCCTATGTCTTCAATATCGCCGACTTCGAGCCGATCACCGGGCGGGTTCACCAACCGCCGCCGGTGCACCAGGTGTTCGAGGGCGCCGGCTTCGTCGTCTGCAACTTCGTCCCCCGCAAGGTCGACTACCACCCGCTGGCCATCCCGGTGCCGTACTACCACTCGAACGTCGACAGCGACGAGGTCATGTTCTACGTCGACGGCGACTACGAGGCGCGCAAGGGCTCGGGCATCGGCAAGGGGTCGGTGTCGCTCCACCCCGGCGGGCACGCTCACGGGCCGCAGCCAGGGGCGGCGCAGGCCTCGATCGGCTTGGAGGTCTTCGACGAGACCGCGGTCATGGTCGACACCTTCCGCCCGCTCGAACTCGGTGAGGCCGGGCGGGCCTGCGACGACGGCGTTTACCAGTGGTCCTGGGGCGGGGCAGCCCGCGACACCGGGGCAGGGGCGGACGGCACCGGCTGAGGATGCTCCGGCAGGGTCTTATCCTGGCGGGGTGTCGCTCGCACCCGTCATCGAGGAAGTCGTCGAAACCGGCGGCGTCGTCGACCCCGACACCCCCTGGATCACCCTGGTGTGGAACGACCCGGTCAACCTCATGTCCTACGTCACCTACGTCTTCTCCTCCTACTTCGGCTACTCGCGCGAGAAGTCCGAGCGGCTCATGCTCGACGTCCACACCAAGGGCCGGGCCGTGGTCTCGACCGGTCCCCGCGAAAAAATGGAGATCGACACCGAAGCCCTCCAGGGCTATGGGTTGTGGGCGACCTTCCAGAAGGACACCTGATGGCGCGGGGGTTTCGGCGCCGGGCCAGACGTGGTGAGGTCCGGTATGCCGCGCGTCTGGACGGCCTCGAACGCTCGGTGCTCGTCGGGTTGTTGACCCAGGTGCTCGACCTGCTCGACCCGGACCGGGTGCTCCGCGAGAACGGCTCGGCCTCGGCTCGCTCGTCGACCCGCGTGTGCGCCCCGGGAGACCCGACGCCGGACACCTTCGAGGACATCGTGGCCGGTCTCGGCGACCTCGCCGGCGACGCGGCGGAGCGGCCGATCCCCGAGGATGCCCGCTCGTTCGGCGACCGTGACCCGGCCCTGCAGCGGTTGCTGCCGTCGGGTAACCGGGTCGACGAGCAGGCGGCCGCCGAGTTCCGCCGGCTCACCGAGGACGGGTTGCGGGCCCGCAAGGTCGACAACCTCACTCGGGCGCTGATCGCCTTGCGTCGCCCCGGCACGACCTTGGAGGTCGAAGAGCAGGACGCCCAGGCCTTCCTCGTCGCCTTGACGGATGTCCGACTGGTGCTGGGGGAGCGGCTCTCGTTGCGGGATGACGACGACATCGAGCGGTTGGAGCGGGCCGCGGACCGGCTCCCCGAGGAACACCCCCTCGTCCACGCGCTCCTCGTCTACGACTTCCTGACCTGGTTGCAGGAAACCCTCGCCGGGGCGCTCCTCTCCGGGACGTCGAACTCGTGAGTCAGCGGGTCTGGCGGGGGGTCGCCTGGGCGGCGTGCGCGGCATACCTCGCGGCGGCCCTCACCCTCGTGTTGTGGCCCAACGGGGAATCGGTGAGGCATCTGCTCCTGCGCGTCTACCTGTTCGGTCTCTACGACCTCGGCGTGCCGCCGTCGGTGACCCCGGACTGGTATGCCGCGGTCGCCAACGTGCTGCTCCTCCTCCCTGGCACATGGGCGCTCATGGTGCTCCTCGGGCGACGCCGGTGGCCGTGGATCGTCGCGGTGGGGCTGCTCGGCGGGGTGGGAGCCGAGAGTGCGCAGGCGGTGTTTTCGGCGCATCGGGTGTTCGAGTGGGGCGATATCGCAGCCAATGTCAGTGGCGCGCTGCTCGGTGTTGCACTCGGTGCGGTGACGGATCGCTGGCTTCAGCGACGGGCCTGTCTCAGGCGGGAGACGGACACGGCGTAAGGACGACCAGCCCGGCCGTCTGCAACTCGCCGAGGAAGGCGAGGACGAGGCCGTCAAGGTCGTCGGGGCTGTCGGTGACAGCGTCTCGGACCTCCGCGAGCACGTCGCGGACAAGTTCATGGGTGAGCACGGCGCGCCAGATCTGGGCCGCTGACCCGCTGAGAACCATGGGGGGCCCCTGAGGAACACGGGCGAGCACGACGGTATCGGGTGCCCCGGGGTCTCGGGCCGGATCGATGTCCACCCATGCCACGGCGGGCGCGATCCGCACCGTGGCCGGTGGCGAGTCCGGTGCCAGGGGGCCGGCTTGGTGTTCGGCTGTCACGGCGGGCCACCCTGAGCGGGTCCTCGGCGCGGCGCGCGCCGGCGCGCCCAAGCCCCGCGGGCGCCACCCGCCAGGGAGTGCCAGGCGTCTTTGGCGGCGTGGCCGAGACGGCGGACCGCCTCCCGGCGGACCTCGGCTCGGGATGGGTCGTGGCCCAAACGTTGGGCCAGGTAGTACTCGTTGACGCGAAAGGCGCGCCGGAGGATCGAGGCGCGAGCCCGCCACGTCGGGGCGGCCCGCAACCGGGCCTGCCACTCCTCGAGCCGGCTTCCGCCATGAGCGAACCAGGCCCACAAGGCGCCCTCGCCGGTCACGGGGACCTCGTCGAATCGACCGATTGCTGCGGCGAGCGCCACCTGGGCCCCCAACTCGTCGGCCAACCGGGAGATCGCGCCGCGGTCGGCGGCCGACAGGTCGAACCAGGCGGGACCGGTGTCGGGGTGCAATTGACCCTGGACATGGGGGGATCGGGCGGCATGGAGCAACACGATGAGGGCCTGACCGATCCGGTCGGGCACCGGGCACGGGTAGTGCGCCAACTCTCGGGACTGGTGCTGTTCCCACAACCGCGAGAAGGTTCGCGCCGGGTCGCGGTCGAGTCCGGGGTAGGTCTGGTGGACATCGAGGAGGCCCCAGTCCCGGTGGTAGAGATTGGCGGCATGATCGAATGCCGACCCCGTGGTGAAGTCGGTGATGGCGGTCCAGCCGGCGTCCCGTAGCGCAGTAAGTAGTCCGGGGACCCCCTGTGGATCGACGATGACGTCGACGTCGCTACCGGACGACGTGCCGGCTCGAAGCGTGGGATCCGCGGCCGGGCCCTTGATATGGAGCACCCGAATGCCCAACGAGTCCGCGAGCGCCTGGACGGCGGCGTGTGCCAACTCCACTCGCGCCCTGAGCGGAACCTGAGGGGCACTCATGGGCCGAGCCTACGGGTCGTCGCGGTAAACTGACGTATTGACCTGGGGGCGCCGCCTGCCCCTCCCTGCGTCGCGAAACGGCATTCCTTTGACCCTTATCGACTTCGTCCGTCTGACTCGGGCCAATCTCTGGCGCCTCATTCTCGCGGTGCTCATCGGCGGGGTCGCGGCGTACGGCTACGCCTTGACCCTACCCAAGGTGTACGCGTCCAATGCCAGCGGCTACGTCGTCGCCGGTGGTGGCGACCAGACGACCAGTGCGGTCATCCAGGGGAACGCGATCGCGGGCAACAAGGCCGAGTCGTACGTGCCGCTGGTCATGAGCCGAGCAGTCGGGGCCAAGGTCGTTCAAAAACTGGGACTTCGCGCGTCGGCCACGGATGTGAGCAGCCGGGTCACCGGATCGGTCGATCCCGGATCGGTGATCCTGCGGGTCTCCGCTGTGGGGCCGACACCCGAACAGGCACGCGACGTGGCCGACGCGACGATCCAGGCCACCGCGGAGGTAGCCAACCGGCTCGAATTCGGAGGTGTGGATCCTCCCGCAGGCACCAAGCCGCTCGTGCGCATCATCCCGGTCGAAGATGCCTTGCTGCCCGGGGGGCCGTTCTCACCCAACATGAACCGCTACGCGATGCTCGGAGCTGCGGGCGGACTCGGGCTTGCCTACCTGTTCATCTTCGGTCGTCGCCTGCTCGACACCCGGTTGCGGACCGTCAAGGATGTCGAGGAATTGGCCAACACGACGAGCCTGGGGATCATCCCGCAGGCCCCTGAGTTGCGAACGACCGCCGGCCGGGGACGGATCGGGCGGTTGGGGGCGGCCGCCGAGGGATTCCGGCAGTTGCGAACCAACCTGCGCTTCGTCAGCGTGGACAACCCGCCGCGCAGCATCGTCGTCACCAGCGCCAACCCGAGCGAGGGCAAGTCGACCGTCGCCGCGACCCTGGCCCGGGTGCTCGGTGAGGCCGGCCAGCCAACGGTCATCATCGACGCCGACCTGCGCCGCCCGACCTTGTCCACGATCTTCGAACGCGACGGCTCCGTGGGGCTGAGCCAGATCCTCAGCGGTCAAGTCAGTGTCGACGATGCCCTGCACGAAACCGACCAGGCCAACCTCCGCCTCATTTCGGCCGGGCGTACCCCGCCCAACCCCAGCGAACTCCTGGGGTCGCAGCGGATGAAGTCGCTCATCGAGGATCTCTCTCGCGACTATCTCGTCATCATGGATGCCCCGCCGCTGCTGCCGGTCACCGACGCCGGCCTCCTCAGCGGCATCAGCGACGGCACCCTGCTGGTCTTTGCCGTGGGCAAGACCCACAAGGAACAGGTGGCCTTCAGCGCGAAGATCCTCGATCAGGTGGGTGGCACCGTCCTGGGCGCCGTCCTCAACCTTGCGCCCGCTCGCGGCATCGGGTCGGTGGCCTACGGCAGCGGCTATTACGGTCGCGGGTACGGCTACTACCGCAACAAGCAGTACGAATACTCGTATTCAGGAGCTCGCCGCAAGAACAAGCGGGGCCTGTTCCGCCGCGCAGGCAAGTAGCGCGGTTCGCGCGGATGAGTGAACCGCCGCCTGGCTCCAGGACGGCGGTGCTTTGAGTCGCAGCGGAGGTTCGCCGGCCGGTCAGCCGGACCGGGGTCAGTAGGCGCCGCGGCTGGCCAGGACGGCGTGCGCGGTGCGCCCAATGATCGCCAGGTCCCGCAAGATCGACCAGTTGTCGACGTAGTAGAGGTCGAGGCGCACGGTGTCCTCCCACGACAAATCGGAGCGGCCCGACACCTGCCACAGCCCGGTGATACCCGGCCGCACGGCGAGGCGGCGGAAGACATCGGGGGTGTAGCGGGCCACCTCCACGGGCAGTGGTGGGCGCGGTCCAACGAGGCTCATCGAGCCCCCGAGGACGTTGAACAACTGGGGCAACTCATCGATCGAGTAGCGACGCAGGAACCGGCCGGGGCGGGTGATGCGCGGGTCCTCCTTGGCCTTGAAGAGCACGTGGTCGTCGTCGTAGCCGTTGGGCACCTGATCGAGGAGACGCTCGGCGTCAACGACCATGGTGCGTAGTTTCAGGCACGCGAAGGGCTCACCCTCACGACCGGTGCGGATCTGGCGGTAGATCACCGGTCCACCGTCGAACAACTTGACGGCGAGGGCCGCTACGGCGAGCAGGGGCGCGGTGAGGACGAGCAGCAGGCTGGCACCCGCGAGATCGAAGGCGCGTTTGAGCACGCGGCTGGCATGCCGCGTCGAGGGGCCGTCGATCTCCATGAGCGGCAGCCCCGCGGAGGGGCGGACTCGGATGCGCTCACTGGCCACCTCGGTCAAACTGGGCACCAGCATGATCCGGGCACCGGTGGGCTCCAGGCTCCACGCCACTCGACGCATCTCTTGAGCCGATTCCACCGCCCCGCCAGCGAAAAGGACGACATCGGCCTCCCACTCGCGGGCGAGTGCCTCGGCTCGGGCAGTCGTGCCGAGGACGGGTATGCCGCGCGGAGTCACGGGCATCGCATCGGCGGGAGGAACGATGGCGCCGACGACTTCGTAGCCAAGCCAGCTCTCTCGCACGAGCACCCCGGCCACTTCGTCGATCTGACGAGGAGAACCCACGAGAATAACGTTCTGTCGCAGTCGACCTCGTTCGTGGACGCGATGGATCACGCGCCGCAAGGAGTAGCGCCCGAGAAGGAGGAGGGGGATACCAATGAGGAAGGTGAGGAAGTACAGGCCTCGCGACAAGGGGAACCGCAACAGGTAGCACGCCACCCCGAGGGCGCTGGCGGCGAGGAGGCTGGCAGTGAGCACCTTGCGATACTCCGAGGTCCCAGCTCCCATGCCGTTGGGTCCATAGGCTCCCGAGACGGCCAGGAAAGTGAGCCACAGCAGGGCCATGGGAAGGATCGCGGTGCGGGCGATGAGGTCGACGTCCTTGGCCTCGTTGAACCAGTCGAGGCCGGCCCGGCCTTGCCAAGCGAGGTAGATGCTGGTGACGACCACCACGATGTCGAGGAGCAATGCGGCGACCGAGGGTGCCGTGCGGCGGCGTCGCCAAGTGCGACGCATGTTGCTCATAGTCAAATCGTTGATGATCATGGATGCGCTAGTCCACCGGGGGCCGTTTCTTTACCATTTCTTTACAGTATGCCGCCCCGGCGGCAGGACTAGCCACTTCTTGACGAATCAACTCCCTCATCCTGGTCCCCGGTCTCAGGGGCGTCTCAGCAACTCCCGGTCGTGATCGACCATGCGGGCGACGATCCCCTCGAAATCGACGCTGGGGCGCCAGCCGATGGCGGCCCGGGCCTTGCTCGCGTTCCCGACGAGAACGGCGGGATCGGCGGGCCGGAACAACGCCGGATCGATGGTGACGTGTGCCCGCCACTTGTCGATGCCGACGTGCGCAAAGGCTGCCCGTACAAAGTCCTCGACCGAGTGCGCGCGCCCGGTGGCCACGACGTAGTCAGCGGCCTCGGTATGCCGCGCGGCCCGGATGAGCGCGTCGACGTAGTCGGGTGCCCAGCCCCAGTCGCGGCGAGCGGCCAGGTTGCCCAGGGCGAGATGCCCGGCGCCGGTCTCGGCAATCTGGGCGACTGCGCTGGTGATCTTGCGGGTGACGAACGTCGCAGGTCGACGGGGCGACTCGTGGTTATACAAAATGGCTGACACGGCGAAGAGGCCCTGGCACCGGAACACCTCGACGGCCTGGTGGGCCATCGCCTTGGCGACCCCGTAGGGGGACAGCGGGCGCAGCGGCGTCATTTCGTCCTGGGGAGCGGTCGAGGGTTGGCCGAACACCTCGGCGCTGCCGGCCTGGACGACGCGAACGGGCCGGCCCACCCGGCGCTGGAGCCGCAGCGCCCGATCGAGCAGCGCGACGGGTGCGACACCGCTCACCTCAGCGGTGAGCACTGGCGCGGCCCATGACTGTGCCACCGAACTCACACCGGCCAGGTTGTAGATCTCGTCGGGTTCGATCTCGTCGATGAGACGTCCGAGCCGCGCGTGGTCGGTCACGTCCACCTGGTGGTGGTTCAACGCGGCCGAGGGATCCTCGGGGGGTTCTTCCCGGGGAGCCGAGCCCGGGCGCACCAGCGCGTGCACGGCATACCCGTCGGCGAGCAAGCGCTCGACCAGATAGCTGCCGTCCTGTCCGGCAGCACCGGTGACCAGCGCTACGGGCACGGTCAGCCCCGGCGGGCGTCGAGGGCGGCGAGATCGGAGACGACCATCATGGCGATCAACTCCTCGAAGGTGACGGTGGGCGCCCAGCCGAGGACGTCCCGGGCGCGGCTCGCGTCCCCGATGAGGAGGTCGACCTCGGCGGGGCGCATGAAGCGCGGGTCTTCGACGATGTGGCGCTCCCAGTCCTCGATGCCGACGTGCCGGAACGCGACGTCGAGCAGGTCGCGGATCGAGTGGGTGCGACCGGTCGCCAGGACGTAGTCCCCGGCCGTCGGCTGCTGGAGCATCCGCCACATGCCCTCGACGTAGTCCCCGGCATACCCCCAGTCCCGCTGGGCGTCGAGGTTGCCCATCGGCAGCGGCGCGGTGCGGCCCCGGGCGAACTCGGCGACGGCCATGGTGACTTTGCGGGTGACGAACTCCGGGCCCCGGCGTGGCGACTCGTGGTTGAAAAGGATGCCGCTGCTCGCGTGCATGCCGTAGGACTCTCGGTAATTGATCGTCATGTAGTGGCCGAATACCTTGGCCACGCCGTAGGGCGAGCGGGGCCAGAGCAGGGTCTGCTCGTTCTGGGGGACGGCCTGAACCTTGCCGAACATCTCCGAACTGCTCGCCTGGTAGAAGCGGACCCGGCCCGGGTCGCCCGCGGAGTGCAGCCGGACGGCCTCGAGCAAGTTGAGCACGCCGTTGCCGGTCACCTCGGTGGTGACGTGGGCGTTCTGCCACGAGTAGGCGACGAACGAGACGGCGCCGAGGTTGTAGACCTCGTCGGGGGCGCTGGCGTTGAGGGCGCGCAGCAGGCTGGAGAGGTCGGTGAGGTCCCCGGTGTGGAGGTGGACCTCGGGAACGATGGATTCGACGAGGGCGCGCTTGGGGTTGTTCTGCCCCCGGATGATGCCGTGAACCTCGTACCCCTTGCCGAGGAGCAACTCGGACAGGTAGAGGCCGTCCTGGCCGGTAATGCCCGTGATGAGGGCGCGCTTCATAGGGGTGATCCTTCGGCGTTGGGTTCTCGAATTGTCGCAGATGTAGGCCGCGGGGTCGCTCGCCGCCGGCGGTCGCGCGGTTCAGCTGCCCACGCGCGGGGCGGAGACGTAGACCTCGCCGAGATGGGCCCCCACCCCGAGGAACCGGGCCGCCAACCGCCGGAACTCCTCGGGATCGCCCGTCGTGGTGAACCCGTGGCTCGGGGCCGCCAACCCGTCGGGACGCAGCAGCCCGCCGTCGGCGAGCACCCGGTAGACGTCCTTGGCGGTCTCCTCGGCCGAGGAGACGAGAGTCACCGACTCACCCATCACGTACTGAATGACCCCGGTGAGCAGCGGGTAGTGGGTGCAGCCGAGGACGAGGGTGTCGACCCCGCGGGAGCGGATCGGGTCGAGGTAGTCGTGGGCGACCCCGACGAGTTCGGCGCCACCGGTGACCCCTTGCTCGACGAACTCGACAAACCGCGGGCACGGTGCGCTCACCAGATCGAGGTGGGGTGCGGCGGCGAACGCGTCGGGGTAGGCCCCCGACTGGTGGGTGCCGACCGTCGAGATCACGCCCACCTTGCCGTTGCGGGTCGCGGCCACGGCCCGCCGCACGGCCGGGCGGATGACCTCGACGACGGGCACGGCATACCGTTCCCGGGCATCGTGGAGAACGGCAGCGCTCGCGGTGTTGCACGCGATGACGAGGATCTTCACGCCGTGATCGACAAGCCGGTCGAGACACTCCAGAGCGAAGGCGCGGGTTTGGGCGATCGGGCGCGGGCCGTAGGGCGCCCGGGCGGTGTCGCCGAAGTAGGCGACGGATTCATGGGGGAGTTGGTCGAGGATCGCCCGGGCGACGGTGAGCCCGCCGTACCCGGAGTCGAAAATCCCGATCGGCGAATCACCCACCGATCTAGGGTAAGGGGTGCGGCAACCGCGGTCGGCCAGGTCAGAAGCCGCTGTCGGTCTCGTCGGGATGGTGCCGACCCGCGACCGCTGCGGACTCGACGGTGAACGCGACGAGTTTCTCCGCGGCATACCGGGGGAGCGGGTCGGCCAGAGCGTCGGCGAGCCGGGCCAGCCGTTCGATGCCGCGCGGACCGAGCCGAGTCCCGGTGGCGGCCACGGTGCGCCCCCACAGTCCGGTCGGGGGGCCCGCCGCGCCGAGCGGGGCGCTGCCGTGGAGGGTTTCGAAGGTATGCCGTGCCGCTCCCGAGTGATAGGCCCGCCGGGCACGGATCGCGGTGGTTGTTGCTGCCCCATGGTGGGGCGCCTCGAGAGCGGAGTCGAGGAGGATCGGTATGCCGTCCCGGTGGAGCCGGTAGCCCCAGTCGACGTCCTCGAAGCCGTAGGCGCGATAGGCCAGATCGTAGGGTCCGATGCGGCGGTAGGTGTCGGCGCGCACGGAGACGTTGGCGCCCCAGAGCCGCCAGCGCTGATCCGGGGGCATCGCGTAGGCCTGCCGGCGAAACATCGCGTCGCGCGTCGCGCCGTAGACCCGGGCGTAGGGGGTGTCGGGCAGCACGTTGGGGCAGAGCCCGATCACACCGACCGGGCCGGCAGCATGCTGGGCCACATGGCGGGCGACGTGCTCGGGTCGGGGTTCGAGGTCGTCGTCGCAGCGAATGAGGATGTCGCCACGGGCCGTCTCGAATCCGGCGTTGAGCGCGGCCGAGCGCCCCCGGTTGTCCGGGAATTCGACGATGGTGAGGTCGAGGTGGGCGGTCCAGGCGGTCGCGGCGGCCCGGGAGTTGTCGATGTCACCGTCGAGGACGACGACGACTTCGAGATCGGCATGGGTTTGCTGGGCGAGGGCGCCGAGAAGAACGGGAAGGCGAGTCGCCCCACCGCGGCTGGGGATGATGAGGGAGGCGGAGGTCATCGGCACGATCCTTGTCCGGCGCGGGCGACGCACCCGTGAAGCAACCGCAGGAAGGCCGCCTCCCCCACGGCTGGGGAGTAGTGAGTGACCCACCGGTCGTAGGCCGCCGCGGCGATGTCCTCACGTTCGCTGGCAGTGGTGCCGAGGAAGGAACGCAAGGCCGCGACGAGGGAGTCGACGTCGCCGGCCCGGGCCACCCAGGGGTGATCCGGGCCGACCACCTCGGGCAGTGCCCCGGCGTCGGAGACGACGACAGGCACCCGGGCCGACATGGCCTCTGCCGCCACCAGTCCGAAGGACTCGGCCACCGTCGAGGGCACCACGAGGACGTCGACGAGGTCGAACAACACCTCGGGGCTGATCCACCCCAGTCGCTCGACCGACGGGCCCAGCCGGTCGAGTGCTGCCTCCAGTTGCCGACGCTGCTCGGGGGTGACGAAGCGCGACTCTCCGGCCACGAGCAGGCGCACCCCCGCCCCCTGGCCGACGAGCGCCTCGATGGCGTCGAGGAGAACGACGATGCCCTTTTCCGGGGCGAGCCTGCCGATGAAACCGAACGTCGCCCCGGCGGCTGGCGGTTCCGTCGCGCGAGTGCGGCGGACCGGTGCGTGCCAGTTGGGCAGCACGATGGCGCCCCCGGCCCGGCGCTGCAGAGACCGCGAGGGCACAACCGTGGCGAGGGCCCCGCGCCGACCGAGCACCGCAGCGCTGTGTTGCAGCAGTCCTTGCGGACCCCGGTGCAGGTGAACGACGCGCCCCGTGTGCCCCGTCGTCGCCACGGTGGGGACCAGCCCGTTGGCCCAGAGCAGACCCCGACGACGGCGGTCCCAACGCCGCAGATCGGCCACGTAGGAACGCCGGTCCGGCGCCAAGACCACGGTGTCCACGCCGAGCGCCTCGGCCTTGGCCACGACCCCGCCAGGGTGCGCGGGAGCAACGACGGTCACGGCATACCCCGCCTGCGCCGCGGCGCGCGCCATGGCGAGCAGCATGACCTCACCCCCGCCCACGTCCCCGTTGTTGGCGGCGAACGTCACCGGTATGCCGCCTGGCGCAGCAGCGCTAGAAGACACGGTCGGTTGATTTCTCACCGATGCCTCGCACCAGTTCACGCGGATTGATGGCATGGCGCATGGCCAGCCCGACGGCCACGGCCCCCGGTGCCCGGAGGAACGCCTCTCCGAGCCCCGTGGCGCAGATGAGCAGGGCGATGAGCGCGGCCTCGTGCCAAGGGTGATGATCTGCTGGGGGGAGACGAAGCATCCACATGATGACGAGGGCGAGAAGAACCAGGAGGAGGCCGAGGAGGACCCAGCCGCCGTTGTTGCGGACGGCGAGGTAGGCGTTGTGGAAGTAGAAGAGGCGCTCTTGGACCTTGACCTGGGCAGTGCCTGGCCCACGACCGATCCACGGATGCATATCAACCAACTGTTGGGCAGCCGCATCAATGCGTTGCCGCAGGGCGTCGCTGCCGGCGCGCTCGGCGAAGGGCCCCCAACTCTTGAGTCGATCGAGCCAGTCCTGGAACAGGTACGCGGCCAAGGCAACGATGGCGACCGACATCGTCGGTGAGGCTCGGCGTCGCACGGCAAACCAGACCGCGCCCACCGACATGGCCATGATCGACGTTCGCGACCAGGTGAGGACAAGGCAGAGGGTGAGGAGCGCAAGGAGGAGGCGGCGGGGCCAACCGCTGCGTACGCCCACGAGCGCGATGGCGCCCATGACCGAGATGAAGTAGCCCGCCTGGTTGGGGTCGGGCCAGATGTAGCCGGTGAGGCGTCCGGGATAATTGTTGTCCCCGATGTCGAGGTAGTAACTCGCCAAACCGGCGAGGCAGCCGAGGACGACGCCAACGCCGACACCGCGAGACAGGCTCAGTCGGTCGAGTCGGCCCGTGGCGATCACGAGGGTGGTCAACGCCCACAGGGAGAAGTACCCGAGTTCCTGGTAGGTGCGCAGCCCGTTGTAGAGCATGGAGAGCGCCATCCAGCCGCTCATCACCACGAGGATCGTGGGGTACCACCACGGCAGCCGGTCGCCGGCCGGAGGCTTCCGCAGGGTGGCGAGGGCGAGGCAACCCATGAGGGCGTACATGTTGACGGAGAAGGGCCCGACCACCATCGGGATGGGAAGCAACGCCCCGAGGACGAAGTCGGGGATCCGTGACCCCTCCAGTTCCTTGGTGCGCAGATGGTCGTAGGCGCTCGCCACGGTCGTCATCGAACGGTCACCTCCCGGTAGAGGTCGGCGATACGGGCGCACATGTCGTCAATTGTGGGCCAGGACACGGGCAGCGTGGGCCGCACGCCCGGGTCGAGCCCCTGTTCGCGCAGCCGCCGCGCCACCGCACTGTGATCGGTGGCCGGCACGAGGCACTGCGCGGGAAGGAGTTCGGGGTTGCCGCCAACGGCGGTGGCCACCACTCCCAGCCCGTGAGTTTGGGCATCGAGGAGGGAGTACGAGCAGTTCTCCCACCGCGAGAGCTGCGCCAGGACATCACCGGTCGCGAGCACCTCGTCCGCGGGCACGAAACCGGGCAACCTCACCCGCTCCGCCAAGCCCAGCCGCGACACGAGACGGGTCATCTCCGAGGCGAGTGGCCCGGTGCCGGCGAGGGTGAGGCGTGCGCTCGGCTCACCGGCCGCGAGGACGGCGAAGGCGCGAACCAGGTGATCGAGGCCCTTCTCCGGCGCCAATCGGGCGAGGGAGACGATATGCAGGCCGGGGTGACGCGCGCGCGAGTGGGGGACGGGGTCGATCCCGTTCGGGATCACCTCGATGCGCACACCGGCCCCGGGATGCCACTTCCGGCGCACCACTTCGGCCGTCGAGGCGGACACGGCGATCAGGGCATCGGCCCGGCGCAACCGCCCGGCGTGGGCCAGGGCCCGCAGTCGCGAGCGCCACGCGCTGCCGTGGTAGACGAGGTCGTCTCCGGCGATCCCGTGCTCGGTCGTCACGACCGCGACCGGCATCCCGGGGATTGCGAGGGTCAGACAGAGGTCAGCAAAGGCCAGGTGTGAGTGGACGATCCGGGGCCGGAGGCTCTGCACCACCCGGCGAATCTCGTGGGCCGCACGGGCGATGCCGCTCCCGGGGTCGACGGCCGCCGTCAGGACCGCTGCTCCGGCCGCAGTGAGGAGATTCGCCAATTCGCCTGGCGGGCAGAGAAACACCAGCCTCCAGCCGGGTATGCCGTGGCGGGCCACGTCGAGTACGTGCCGGCCGACGCCGGCATACTCACTCACCGGGATGACCCAGAGGGCGGTCGGCGCAGACAGCGGGGCGCCCGCTCCATCGGAACGGACGGCATACGACATCGTCATCGGCACCCGGGGCTCAGAACCACTGCTCGAGTCGGTCGAGGGCGACCCAGAAGCCTTCGCCGTTGTTGACGTGGCCCTGCCAGATCTCGGGAATGAAACTCACGCCCGGCGCCAAGGCGTCGAGTTGCCGCGCGAGGAGCGGCCAGTCGATGTCGCCCTCGCCGACCTGCACGCCTTCCCCGTCGACCCCGGTGGCGTCGACGAGGTGGAGGTGATCGGCGTGTGGGGCGAGCAACTCGACATAGTCGGCGAACGAGGCGCCGGCGAAGTTGGCGGCGAGTTTGGAGTGCGAGACGTCCAAGCAGAGGCGGCGCCCGGTGTTCGCGGCCCACTCCGCGGTGTCGCGTGCCCCGACGAACAGGTTGCAGAAGAGTTGCCCCCCCATGTACCAGGGGAACGGTGGCAGCGTCTGCGCGCACAGGCGGACCCCGGAGTCGTCGACCTGGCGCAGCCCGGCCTCGACCCGGGCATACATGTCGGGGAGTTCGTCGGGGGGGACGTGCCGGTCGTGGGTGAAGCCGCCGAGGCTGGAGATGACCACCGGGTCGACGTCGGTGGTGAACCAGCGCCGCAGCGAGCGGGTCAGGTCGATGACGCCCTGCAACTCCTCGATGGAACGCTGCCAGTGGGCGTCGTCCTCGCTGGCCATGTTGAGGATGAAGTCGCCGCTGAACAGGTCGGGCGCGTGGCAGGCGTAGCCCATCGGCAGGCGCTCGGCGAAGATCGTCGCCGGGTCGATCTCGAGATCCTTGTAGGAGAAATGGAACTCGAGAAAGTCCGGTGTCGCGTGCTCGGTCATCGCGGCGATGTCGTGGTAGCGGACCGGCAGCCCCCAGGGCCGGCGGAACGAGTAGGCCCGCCCGCGGGCGACGTCGTCGGTGAGGTCGGTGGCGTAGAAGAAGTCGCCGGCGGCCAGGGCGCGATTGGCCCGTCGTCCCACGAGCCGGGGCAGGGCGTTGGGTTGGAGCCCGCGCCCGGGGCTTTTGACGTCGACCTTGTCGGCGGTGATCGTCTCGCCGGCCGCGATGTCGGTGGCGGCGACGAGCGACTTGGCGAGGTTGACCCGGTTCATCATCTCGCCGGTGGAGACCCCCCTGGCGGCGGCGGTGCCCAGCGCCGCCTCGACCTCACGGATCTGGGTCACCATTGCGGCGAACTCCGCGGGCAACAGCGAGACCTTGTGGTCGTTGCCCTCCATCCCCCGGTCGATCGTGAAGTGCTTTTCAATGATGCTCGCCCCGAGGCCAATCGCGGCGATGGGGACGTGGAAGCCGCGTTCGTGGCCGCTGTAGCCGATCGGGCAGTCGCCGAGTTCGGCGAGCCGGGTGAGGTAGCGCAGGTTGACGTCTTTGAACGGCGCAGGGTACGTCGACTGGCAGTGCAGGAGGGCGTATGCCGTGCCGCTGGCCTTGAGCAGGGCGACGGTCTCGGCGATCTCACCCTCGGTCGACATCCCGGTCGAGAGGACCATCGGGGTGCCGGAGCGGGCGGCATACCGAAGGAGGTCGTGGTTGGTCAGGTCGGCGGAGGCGAACTTCAGGGCCGGGATGCCGTACTCGACGAGGGCGTCGACACTCGGGATATCCCACGGGGTGCACATGACGTCGATGTCGCGGGCGCGGGCATGGTCGAAGACCTCGAAGAGCTGGGGTGCGGTGAGGTTGAAGCGGGTGAGCAGGTCAAGGGTGTACTGCGGACCGAGATCCTCACCGGCGGAGGAGCCGCCGGCACCGCGGTAGAGCGCGTCGAGGTCGCGCAACTGGAACTTGACGACGTCGGCGCCGGCCTCTTGGGCCAGGTCGACGAGGTGCTTGGCCAGGTCGACCGAGCCGTTGTGGTTGATCCCGATTTCGGCGATGAGCAGGCTCGGGTGGCCCGGGCCGACCTCGTGGCGCCCAATGCGGAGGGTGTCGCTGCGGTTCACCGCGATGGCGACGAGATGGCCGCGGGCATCGAGGAGCGGGAGATGGTCGATGGGCCCGGTGAAGGCGCTGCTTATCTGATCGGGGGTGGCATCGGCAGCGAGGGAGCGCGGGGTGGTGTGAGCGACCTCGCGGCACGGTCGGGACAGGTCCACGTCACTCTGGCGGGCCACCCAGCGCCGGAAGTCGCCGTCGGTGAGGGAGCCGACCAGGTGACCGTGCTCGGAGACGACGAAGATGATCCGGGCCTTGTTGGCGGTGATCTTCTCCAGGGCACGCAGAATCGGGTCTTCGCCGTAGACGACGAAGGGGGTGAGGGTGCGTTCGATGATCATGTGGGGTGGGACTCCAGGTCGCGCAGGGTCGCGGAGGTGAGGGCGAGGTCGACGTCGGTGTCGATGTCGACACCCTCGATCTCGTCCATGATGAACAGGGCGATCCGCCCGCCGAGGCGGTTGTCGTGGTCGTCGTAGATCGCGGGTTTGGTGAGGTAGAGGGAGCCCGTTTCGCGGTAGCGCAACTGGCCGGCGGTGAGGTCCTGACGGCGGGGGCGGGCGTTGACGTCGTAGTCGGCCCGGGGCGGGTCACCGGCCCACCAGAGGAATGGCGCCTGGGGGACCACCCCGACCATCGAATCGGCACCGCCGTCGGCGAACTCGGCCAGCGCCCGGTCGATGGTGCCCGGGAGGCGGATCGGAGAGGTCGCTTGCAGAAGCAGGACCGCGTCCGGCTCGCCGTGGTGCTCTCGCCACCAGGCGAGGGCGTGCCGCACGACGGGTTCGGTGGCGGTCGTGTCTTGGGCCAGGTGCGCCGGGCGGACGAAGGGCACGATCGCCCCGGCGGCGCGGGCCACCTCGGCGATCTCGTCGTCGTCCGTGGACACGAGCACGTCGAGCCCGGGGCGGGCAGCCAACGCCTGGGCGATGGTCCAGGTGATGAGCGGGCGACCGGCCACTGACAGCAGGTTCTTGCGCGGGATGCCCTTGGACCCCCCGCGCGCCGGAATGACACAGAGGACGTCGCTCATCCGTCCATCATCTCCCGAAGGACGTGGGCCACCGCGATGGAGGGCTCGACCGCGGGCTGCCGCGGTGCCGGCGTGGGGTCTTGACCCCACCGGTGCATGCCGTTGCGGTGCCAGAACTCTTCCAGCCAGGGCGGCGCGTCGGGGAGGTCCACCCACGCGGGCAGGCCGCGGGCGGCTGCTTCGAGGACACCGGTCGAATAGACGCTGACGACGGGGCGGCGAATCTCGGTCAGGGGGGTGCCCGAGCGGTCGATGGAGATCCCGGCCCGCTCCCACGCCGCATGGGTGGCCAGTGAGCGATGGTCCGTTTCGCTGGGATGCGGCCGGTAGGTCGCCCCGGTCTCCCAGCAGAAGTCGTATGCCGCCCGCGCCAGGAGGTCGGTCGGCAGTTCGGCCCCATGGAGTTGGCCAAGATAGACGGGGACCTCGGAGTCGAGCCCGTCCTCCCCCCGTGCCGGCTGGTCGGGGTCGCTCCCGGCTGCCTCCCACAGCAACTGCGAGCCGACCGCGACGCCTTGTACGTCGCTGCGACCCGAACGCCAGAAGTCCCCATCGGACGCGGTCCAGGACAGCAGGGCCGTCTCCGGGGCGAGGGGTGGGGCTTGGGGCGTGAGGAGCCCGTGCTGGATGGTGATGAACCGCCGCGGATCGGCAACCAGACTGCGGGCGAGGGCTCCGAGGGGCAGGTAGTGACCCGTCGACAGGACGAGGGTTCGCGCGCGCAGCGTTTCACGCAGCAACTGCGCGGCGGGGCCGGTGTTCTCGGTCCAGGAATGGTTGGGGAGCAGTGGCCGGACCGAGACCGGTGCCAGCACGCCGACATCCTCGAGGTCGAGATGGCGAAGCGGGGCCAGTTGGGCCAGGCGGGTCGTGGCCTTGACCGCGTCGAGGACGACGAGCAGGCGAGGGTGCGATCCTCCCAGCGCGACGACGGCGTCGACAGGTGAGTCGCGAAGCCCGCCGAGGAGCCCTTTGGCGCGGGCCGTGAGCGGCCGGTGCCGCTCCTGCCAGCGACGCCAGGCCGTCAGATCGGCCGGGTGGGTCAGGCCCATAACCCCTCCAGTGCGGCGGCGCGGTGATCGAAGGTGTGCTCGGCCAGGGTGCGGGCCTGCCCGGCCCGCCGGATGGCCTCGGCCCAGGCGAGGTCGCGCCGCACCCGGCGCGCGACCTCGATCGCCTCCTCGGCGTCGCCGAACACGGCAACCTCGCGCTCGGGGTCGTAGAACGAGTCGACATCCGCCCTGTCGACCAGGTGGACGCCACCGACCCCGGGCACCTCGAAGGTGCGCATGGTGAAGCCGTCCTGGTCGCCATGGATGTTGATCGAGGCCGCGGAGGCGGCGAACACGGCATACGCCTGCGGGCGGTTGAGGTCGCGCCCCGCCGGCAGGGCGGGCGTGCGCAGTCGCAGGGTGCGCAGGCGATCCCACGGGTGACCCGACCAATCGCGGCCGTAGGCACGCACGGGCAGCCCGGCCGCGGCCAGGGCCGTGAGCAGCGCCTCCCGGTTGGGGTAGCGGGCGCCGACGAACGTGACTTCGTCCGCGCGGGCGCGCGGTGGAACCTGCGTCCTGGCGTCGAACGCCAGCGGCACGTGGATCGCCGGCAAGCCCTGGGCGGTGAGGGTCGCCACGTCCTTTGGGCTGTAGCTCGCGATCGGTCCCGCCGCCGCCAGCGAGGCCGTCGTATGCCGTGTTCTCCGGATCTCGTCGTACAGCCACAGCGCCCGCCGTGGCACCTGCTGGGCGCGGTCCCAGAACACCTCACCCAAGGTGTCGCCCTTGACGACGAGGAGCACGTGCGGGTCGGTCATCCTGATCGCGGCGACCGCTGCGTCGCCGTCGCTGGCCCCGCGGTCGGTCGCCCCTAGGCGGGGAAGGACCTCACGGGTGAGTTTGTGTCGCGCCCGGGCCAGCGGCGTCCGCACATCGTAGAGATGGGTCGTCACGGCATACCCACGGCGTTCGAGGGCCCCCTGAATCGCCCGCCAGTACCCATGGAAGGCGGGCGAGACGAGCAGGAGGCGGGGGGTGCTCACGAGGTGAGGCCGCGTTCTCGCAGTTCGCCAAGGGCACCGTCCCAGGCCGAGGCGGGGGCGCCGGTCTTGTCCCACGACGCGGCGACGAAGTCAGCGACCGCGTCGGCGGTGGTCCAGCGGGGGAGCGGCGCGCCAACGGCGCGCACGAGGGTGAGATCGGCGCAGGCGTGGTCGATGTCCCCGGCGCGGTGGATGTCGAGATGGGTGATGCCATAGGTGGGCACCGGGGCGCCGGCCGCGGCATACCTCGCCAACTCGAGGAGGGTCGTGCGGACCCCCGAGCCGGCATTGAGGACCCGGGGCCGGCCGGGCTGGGGCGGCGTCGCCAGGGCCCAGGCGATGAGCGCTGCCAGGTCCTCGACGTGGAGGAAGTCACGGGTCTGGGTGCCCGCGCCGTAGAGAGTGAGTGGCTTGCCTTCCTTGAGCATGGCGAGGAACGCGGCGAGCACCCCGGTGTAGGGGTTGTGGAGGGCTTGCCCCGGGCCGATGACGTTCTGCGGCCGAATGATCGTGACGGGAACGGCGGCGCCGACCGGTCCGAGCGCCGCTTCCCCCTCGGATTTGGTCTCGCCGTAGACGGACACCGGATGGTGAGGGTCCGCTTCGCGGCTCGCCTCGGGTGCGGTGTGCGCGCAGCACGGCGCGCCGAAGGCCACCCCGTGGATGAGGCAACCGTGGCGGCCTTCGCCGTAGACGGCCCGGGAGGAGAGGGCGACGAGTGGTATGCCGCGGTCGGCGGCAAACGCGCCGGCCCGCGCCGTGCCCTCGACATTGACACGGTGGTAGCGCTCGACTTCGTACATGGACTGCCCGGTGCCGGTCTCGGCGGCCAGGTGGACCACGGCGTTGACCTGAGGCAGGTCGGTCCAGGCGGAGGCGTCGGCGACATCGCCGACGATGACGGGGCCGGGGAAAGCGGCGACACTCGCCTGCGGGTCGACGTGGACCTGGCCGAGGAGAGTGTCGAGGGCAAGCACCGAGTGGCCGTCGGCGACCAGGCGGCGGGCGAGGTGCTGCCCGATGAAGCCGGCTCCGCCAGTGATGAGGACGGTCATGCGTGGTCTTTCTGCAGGGGAAGGGGGAGCCGGCGCGCGGGGGTGAGCGGACGGGCGGGGACGCCGGCGACGACCTCGCCGGGTGCGACGTCGTGGGTGACGACGGCGTGCGCGCCGATGGTGGCCCCGGACCCGATGGTGACCCCGCCGAGGACTACGGCGCGCTGGCCGAGGAACACGTCGTCGCCGATGGTGATGGCCCCGGTGCCCTGGGTCCGGGATCGATCCCCCCGGGCATGGTCGGTACTCGCCACGAACACCCCGTCGGCAAGGACGCACCGGGCCCCGATCGTCACGGGGTCGTCGGCGTGCAGGTGGACATCGTGACCGAGGTAGGTGCGATCGCCGATGATGAGCGGGCCGCCGCCCGCCTCGACTTGGAGCCAGGCGCCGCCGTACATCGCGACACCGGCTCCGATGTGGATGCGGTCCACGCCGCGCAGTTGCCGCGGGGAGACGATGACGCTGCCGGTGCCGAAACCACCGAAGGCCCGGGCATAGAGAGTGCGTGAGCGCAAGGCGCCGACGCGCCAGCGCAGGCTCGGACCGGCCTCGGTGAGCCGTCGGGCCAGGCTCACCGGTGGTCCCCCGTGATGAGGCGCCACTCGCTGCGGGCGGTCACGAACGGGTGCACGGCGCGGTTTCCCAGAGCGCGCCGGGTGGTGTTCGCGGCCAGGTTGATCGCGGTGGCGGCCTGCAGCCCGGCCCGGAGGCGGCGGCGCCCGCCCCACTTCGCGGCATACCTAAACCGCGAATCCACCAGCCATCGGCGTCGCTGGGCGGGGTCCGAACTGCCACCCCCCTCGTGGAGCGCCTCGACGGTGCCGAGGAATACGGACGGAATGCCGCGCTCGCGTAGCCGGCGCTGGAGGTCGATCTCCTCGGAGTTCATGTGATAACTCTCGTCGAACCCGCCGACAGCGAGAAAGGCCTCTCGAGGCACGAGCAGCGCGGCGCCCACGAGCCAGTCGACCGTCACCGTAGCCCCGGGCACCGCCCGAGTGTCGTGCCCGACAGCTTCGTGGAGGAGTCTGCGGTCGCGGAAGCGGGCCAGGGGGGTGAGCCATTCGGTGACCTGCTGGGTGGCCGTCGGGAAGTGCCGGGCCGTGTATGCCGGGTGCCCACCGAGATCACGGATCGCTGGCCCGGTGACAGCGGGCTGCCAGGGGGCGCTGGCACCGACGAGGTCGGCGACGAAGGTGGGAGACACCTGGAGGTCCGAGTTGAGGCTGAGGAGCAGGTCACCAGTGGCGGCGCGGGCGCCGGTGTTGACCGCCGCCCCGAACCCGCCGTTGACCGGACGCCGGATGATGGTGGCGCCGGCGACGTCGGAGAGCGGGTCAGGGGAGGCATCGTCGACAACGATGACCTCGGCAATGGCCGCCCGGCCCCTTTGCGCCACGAGCCCGGCGACCAGCGCCCTTGTCGGCTCGGGCGCCCCGTAGTGGGGCACGAGCACCGATGCAGACGTCATAGAGGCATCGATTCCCTGGACTAGTGGGGCGGACAGGCTTGTCTAATCAGTCTAAAGTGCCGCTAGGCAACGCCGCGTCGCAGCGGCCAGACCAGGCCGGGCAACGCCGAGCAGGGCATGCGCGAGAAGGGCGGCAACCGCAGTGGACATCAAGGCGGTCTTACGTCGATGGCGCGCCGAGCGCCGCACAACACGTGCAGCGCGCGCCTTCTATGGCCGTTCGCCATCGCCCGAGTCGGCTGAGGCACACGATCTTCGGGTGGAGTTGGCGTTGGCGAGGTCGCGTGCGCTGCGGGCCCTCCATTGGACACCCGATGTCGTCCCCCGCGCCCAGTTGGCTGCGTGCTTCGACTCGCTTTCCGTCCGTGACCCAGGTATCCCGCTGATTCGGGTAGGGGGCGACCGAGATGGCGGATACCTCGTGCCCGATGATCTCGAGGACATCGTGGCCTGCTTTTCACCAGGGGTGGACGACCGGGCGAGTTTCGAGGCCGCCCTGGTCGAGCGCGGCATACCATGCCACCTGCTCGACGCCTCGGTGACCGGGCCTCCGTTTGAACACCCACTTCTCTCCTTCTCGCCGCTGTTTCTCGGCGGGGTGGCGCGACCCGGGTGGACGACGCTGGCAAGCTGGGTCGGTCAGGCCGGGCCGGCGACCGGCGACCTCGTCCTCCAGATGGACATCGAGGGATGGGAATGGGAGGTCTTGGCCGGAACCGATGATGCGACGCTGAACAGATTCCGGATCCTGGTCATCGAACTCCACGATCTGCACCTGCTCGCAACGACGTGCGGGATGCGCCGGTGCGAGGAGGCGTTCGCGCGTCTACAAAGGAGTTTCGCGCTCGTCCACGTGCACCCCAACAACTACGAGTTCCCGGTCGACTACCTCGGGTTCCGATTGCACCCGGTCGTCGAAACCACCTGGATTCGTCGGGACCGGATGCGCCAGGATCAGCCAGCGAGCGCGCTCGGGCACCCGCTGGAGCAGGCCAACGCGACGGACCTTCCCGATTTCCTGCTCGACCCGCGGTGGGCCTAGTACACAGTCCCACGCACAGTCCCACGCGACCTGCGTCCCGCCCCGGAAAGGGCCCCGTCAGGGGGATGAGAGTGAGCCGAGGTCGACCAGATGGGCAAACTCGGAGTTGGTCGCCGCCACCTGGTCGAAGGTGCCGACGGAGGCCACGGCGCCGTCGCTCATGAAGATGAGTTGATCGCAATGCCGCACCGTCGAGAGCCGATGCGCCACGATGACGATCGTCATGGTGCCCTGCAACTCGCGAATGGTGTCGGTGAGACGGCGTTCGGTCTCATTGTCGAGGGCGCTGGTCGCCTCGTCGAGGAAGAGCACGCTGGGCTGCCGGTAGAGCGCGCGGGCAATCCCGAGCCGCTGTCGTTGGCCGCCGGACAAACGGGCACCGCGCTCGCCCACCTGGGTGTCGAGTCCCTCGGGGAGGGAGGCGATGAGATCGGCAAGTTGCGCGCGTCGGACGACGTCATCGAGCCGGATGGGGTCCACGTCCAATTCGAAGGCGATGTTGGTCGCCAGCGACGCGTCGAGGAGGACGACGTCCTGGGGCACGACCGCGAGTTGTCGTTGCCAGGCTGGGAGGTTGTCGCGGATGTCGACCCCGCCGGCGGTGACGGTGCCGCCGGTGGGGTCATGCAGTCCGAGGAGAAGGTCGACCAGGGTGCTCTTGCCGGCCCCGCTTGTTCCGACGAGGGCGACGCTCTGGCCGTGACGGATATCCAACGTCACCCCCGTGAGCACGAGGGTGTCGGGACGTAGCGGGTAGGCGAAGGTGACGTCTCTGATCGCGATGTCGCCGGTCGGCACCTCGTCGGTTCGCACCTGCGCCTGCTCCCGGGTCAAGGCATCGCGCTGCATCCGCACGACCTGGACGAGATGGGCGAGGGGGTCACGGGCGAACTTGATGCCGCTGAGGGCCGCGATCAACCGCACGGCGCTGGGCAAGATGCGGGTGCCCGCGGCAACGAACACCCCAAGAAGGATGAGGAGGTTCCCCGGCTGTCCCCAGAGGCTCGAACCGATGGCGATCAGCCCGATCGCGGACACGAACATGACCTCGAGGACGTACTTCGGGATCTCGGAGAGGATGGCGGCGGTCGAGCGGGCCTGGGCGCCCAGGGTGCGTCCGCGGTGATACTGCTCGACGAAGGGCTTCTCGGCTCGGCGTAGTTTGATTTCCTTGGCCGCGCTCAGGGCTCGCAGTGAGGCGTTCGACGTCGCCAAGTTCGCCTGCGTCGACCTGGCGCTGGCAGCCATGATCCGCGGCCGGATGAACCGCTGGATGAGAACCCCGGCGACGGCGAAATAGACGCAGGCGGCAGCGGTCACGACCGGAGAGACGACCGCCAAACCGATGACGATCAACACGATGGTGACCACCTCGGTGACGACGCTGAGGGCTGCGGCCAGACCGCTCGTGTAGCCGATCGCGACGGCGCCTTCGATGGTGAAGACCTTGTCGCCGGTGTTCTTCTCCAACTGCCAGGCATAGGGACCGGTGAGGTAGCCGCGCAGCACCGAGGTGGACATGGCGACTTCTTGGGCCGCCATGAAGCGCAGTTGCCAGCGCCGGAACACCAGTGAGGCGATGTCCTTGACGACGAAGGCACTGATGACGATGACCGCGAGGAGCGGCAGGACGTGTTGCTCATCCGGGTTGCCGAAGAGTCGGCGCACCACCCCGACCGCTCCGGTGGAGGTCGAGACGCCGGCGATGTACTGCATGAGGGGCAGGATGGCGAGCACGCCGAGTAACTCCAGGCCGGCCAGAGCCAGGCTCCCGAACAGGGAGACGACGAACCGGGCCCTGGTGGGCACGTCGATGAGTTCGCCGGTCCCGGGGGGAAAGCCCAGGGCGCGACTGGCCAGTTGCGTCGTTCGGCCGTGGAGGGGATGCACTGCCAGATTCTCCCACGACGCGAGGAACCCCTCGGGAGACGAGAGTGCCCGGGCTCACCGGCTCAGGATCGAATCCCACCCGCCGGGGATGTCCTCGACGATGCTCCAGCGCTCGTCGACGAGGGTCGAACGCCCTTCGTTGGTCGTGCGGTCGAAGAAGCGGGGCGCCCACACTTCGGCGTGGTTGTCGCCGCGGAGGACGTTGCCGATCATCGCGGCCCAGTAGGAGAACGTCGAGTTGGTGAGGATGAGCCGCCGGGCGTGGGCGATGTCGACGAAGTTGCGCACCGGCCCGTCGCTCGTGGGCGCGAACGTCACCGGCGCCACGTCGTCGAGGAAACTCAAGTGAGCCTGGCACCAGTCGATCCCGTCCGACACCACGGTGATCGCCTCGACCGGTCCGTCCTGGGCGAGCGTGCCGGCGAGCGCCACCCGCACGTAACTCGCGACGTCGAAGCCGTACTCCTGGCGATGCCGCGGATGCGAGTAGTAGTCACCTCGGCGGACGTTCACCCACAGGTGCGTCCGGTCGTCGGGGCGCAGCGTGAACGGGGTATGCCGTTCGAGCCCGGGCAGGAGGTACCTGTTCAGGAAGTCGGCGAACGGCCGGGCCGGGTCGAGCGGCTTGACCGCGGCATACATCCCCCCGGGGAGTCGCTCCCGGCCGGCCGGACTGAACGGCATGAGGCGGGCATCGGAGAACCGGACCTGTTCTGGGGTCACGACAAGGTCGGCTAGTTCGGGGAAGGTCGAGAGCCAGGGCCGCAGGGCCGGTGTCTCCAGGGCCCACAGGGCATAGCCCCGGGAGCGGGCGGTGGACACCCAGTGCAGGACGTAGAGGACGTTGCCGAACCCCATGTAGTCGGGGGTCCAGACGATCAGGCGCCCCCGGCTGCGCACCGGTGTGAGCAGTCGGTCGGCCAAGGAACGGACGGCGGGTCTCACACCACCCCCCGCGCCCGCAGGACTTCCGCCAGTTCGCGCCACATGTGGTCGGCGTTGTGGGTGTGTTCGACGTTGAGCCGGGCTGCCGACCCGAGGCGGGCGCGGCGGTCGGGGTCGTCGCGCAGCTCGCGCAGCACGGTGCGCCAGCCCTCGACGTCGCCCTCGCCGACGAGGACCGCGTCGACGTCGTCGCTGAAGTAGTCCCTCATCGCGCGCGTGCCCGTGACGGCGACGGCGCACCCGCTCGAAGCGGCTTCCAGGGCCACGCTCGAACCTGTGGGATAGGCCAAGTCCCGGGTAGGAACGGCGACCACCTGGGCACGACGCAGAAGGCGTCGATACTCCGGCAGCGAGACGGTTCCGTGGGCGCGCACGTTGGGGGGCAGGTCGATTCCGGCGAGGTTGTCCGGGCGGGTGACGATGTCAAGGGTGAGGTCGGTGCCGCGCACCGCGTCGACCAGCGTCTGGTAGTCGCGGCCGCGGTCCTGGCCGACCGCGAGGATGCCGATGTCGCGGGCGACCGTCGGGTCGGGGGTGTAGAACCGGTGGGAGACCCCGTAGGTGACAGGAAAGAGGCGGTCGGGGTGGATGCCCACACCGGCGAAGATGTCGCTCTCGTGGCGGGAGAGGTGAGTGATGAGGTCGGCCGCGGCGACGCGGCGCACGAGCGCCCGGCGGGTCTCCGGGGACGCGGTGCGCAGGTCGTCGGCGAGCCAGCAGGACCAGATGACCAGCGGGGTTCGCCGGTAGGGCGGGATGCGTCGCCGTTTGAGTACCGCCGCCGCCATTCCTTGTCGTTCGAGCAGCGCCAGGACCAGTCCTGCGCGGGCCGTCGCCGGGATTCCGCGCAATGCCCCCTCGACGGGGTAGCCGAGGCGGTGGTCGACCATGTCGCGGGCCTTGACCGCGAGGGGGTACGTCGAGCGCCCAGGGCCGCGCAGGCCGAAGCCGAGGGAGCCAAGGGCGTCGACCCCGTACGGCATCGGAGCGGGTACCTCGCCGCGGCGGTAGCGGCGGGACCACTGGGCGAGGTCGTGCTCGGTGAGTAGCAGGGTGTTGATCACGAGCCCGTCCCTTCGGTTGGCTGCGCCGGATCAGGGGACGTGGGGCCGGTTGCCTTGCGACCGCGAGAGCGACCGATCAGCATTCGCTTGAATCGGCCCAGCCGGGTGCGCCAGGCCAAGGATCGACGGGCCCGGCGAACGTGGTACTCGTGGTCGGCCCAGGGAGCTACTTCACCGGCCGCGAACCTCCGTAGCGCGGTCTCTCGGGCTGGGTGGTTGGCAGCCACCTCGCGGCTGGCGAGCGCGGTCAGCAACTCCCCGGGCCAGGGGCGCTGCGCACACGCCAGCGCGTAGGCCCGCGCCTGCGCGCTCGCGCGGGCACCCCATCGGGCCCGGGCCGCGGGGTCGTCGGCGAGCGTCCTCATCGCCGCTGCCGCCGCCTCAAGGTCCGGTTGAGCCCAACGGGGCGGGACGGCATACCGGGCGGGGTCGTAGTGACCGCTGGCGTCCGACGGGATGTCGACGAGAGTGACGGGGACATGCAGCGCGCTGTCGGCGGTGGTGAAGTCGAGGTGGGCGGCGTAGGCCGAACAGATGGAGGGCACGCCGAGGCTCATCGCCTCGAGGACGGGGAGCCCGATCCCCTCCGCGCGGGCGAGGGAGACGTAGGCGTCGCAGCTGGCGATCAAGGAGAGGACATCGGTATAGGTGAGGTAGTCGTCGACGAGAAGGACGCGAGGGTCGGCCGCACACGCGGCGCGGAAACTGGCTGCCCGGGCCCGTTCGCCATCGGTGGCGGTGGCGTCGGATCGGTCCACCCGGCCGTGTGCCTTGACCACCAGTCGCACATCCTCGCGGCCGGGGAAGGCTGCGGCAAAGGCTCGGTAGGCATCGTGCGGGTTCTTCCGGTCGAACCCCGAGACGGGGTCGAAGACGGTGACGAACACCGTGGCGTCCTCGGGCAGCCGCCACCGGGCGCGATCGACGGGTATGCCGTCCGGCAGCGGTGGGCAGATGGGGGCAGCGACGACGGGGGTGCCAGGGAAGTGGCGACGGTAGACACCGGCGACATAGTCGGAGAAGGCGACGATCACGTCGGCGCAGTTCAGCTCGGCGTGAAGCGAGGTCGTCAATTGCTCCAGTTCCCATCCGACGAACAGGGCCCGCAGCCGGGGCGAGCGCACCTCCGGAGCGAGAAACACGGCCCTGCCCAGGTAGTTGGCCAGGTAGGACAGGACGATGGGCGCAGCGCCGCCGATCCGGTGAGCGGCGAGGCGGCGCCACTCACTCTCCAGCCGTGTGGGTGGGCCGGCGACCACCCGCGAATCGACCGAGGTTTCGCCACCCAGCCGGTCGAGGAACACCTCGCCGGCCATCCGCAACGACACCGAGCCCTCGACAGCGTCGACGAACGACAGGGGCGGGCTGGGGCGGGGCATCAAGGCGCTTTCGGGCAGAAGAAGTGACATACAGGAGGGCCAGCACAACGGTACTTCGCGACACCTTGGTCCACCGATCCCGCTTCTCAGCCAGGTGCCGCGCGGCGGCCCGAGCCGCACGGCGGCCCCTACGCTGGGCCTCATGACGAGCGCCTGCAGCGTGGTGATCCCCACCTACAACGCTGCTGGCGTCATCGGCGGGCAACTCGCGGCATTGGCCCGCCAGTCGTATGCCGCGCCGTTCGAGGTCGTGGTCGCTGACAACGGCTCCACAGACCGTCTCGAGCAGGCTCTCGACCCGTGGCGAGCCCGGCTGCCGTTGCTCCGCCGCGTCGATGCCTCCCGGGACCGGGGGGTCTCGGTGGCGCGCAATGTCGGGATCGCCGCGGCGTCGTCCGATCGCATCCTCATTTGCGATGCGGACGACGTCGTGTCCGACGGCTGGGTGGCGGCGCTCATGGGTGCCCTGGATGCCAACCCCTTCGTCGGTGGCGCGGTGGAGACCGTCGAGTTGTCCGGCCCGTCGGCGGCCTGGGTGCCGGTCGAGGCCCGCTCCAGCGAGTTGCCGCGCACCTGGCAGGACCGGCCCTACCCCTTCGGCGGCAACACGGGTATGTGGCGCGAGGTCTTCGACCGGGTCGGGGGATACGACGAAACCTATCCGGCAGGGGCTGAGGAGATCGATTTCGCCTGGCGCGCCGCCGACCTGGGCTACCACGCGGCATACGTGCCGGAGGCGTTGCTTCACTACCGGATCCGCACCGACCTGCGGGGGGTGATGCGTCAGCAATTCAACTCGGGCCGTGGCACGGCCACGCTCTACGCCAAGTTCCGGCCCGCCGAGGTCACTCCCAAGTCATGGCACCGGCGGTTGCGCCATGAGGCGCGGCTACTCGCCGGCTTTCCCTGGCGCGGCGGGCCGGACGCGCGACGCGCCTGGGCCTGTGTGCTGGCTTTTGAATCCGGCAAATTGCGCGAGGCCCGCACGCTCGGGGTACCCGCGCCGTGAACCTCACCTGAAAGACCGAGCCGGCGCGGGACTTCCGTCGGGCCCGCGGCTGAGGTGTTCTTGATCGTTATCGACGCGACGGGTCGCCACCACGGGCGCCGCCGACATCCGCATAACTGGCCTGTGGGGGCGGGTTGTCGCTACCGCCGTGACGCCGCGTACCGTCCAGGCGGCACTCTGTCATACCGCTCGGTTTGCAACGCCGAGCGTTTCGTTCACGCCCCGCCCCCTACTCGGGCCCAGGCTCACCATCTGGAGGAGAGGCCGCGAAGCCGACGCGCACGGCGGCGTCTATCAAGGCGCGGCGGCCGAATGTCGGCTGGGAGGCTCCCAGAACAGGCCAGCGTCAGGTGTCATAGACGGCAGACTGAGGTTCCGAGCAAAGACGGTGGACATTGGCTTGTCGTCCAGATGAGGCAGCAGCGGGTTCGGGATGGGAAGATAGGGGGTCGTTCACCGGTGATGGAGGTTTTCGTGCGACGACTGATCCTCGCGCCTCACATGGACGACGAGTCCATGGGGTGCGGTGGCCTCATGGCCAAGTTCCCCGACGAGTGCGTCGTCGTCACCGTCACCGACAGCGGCGCCACGCGCGCGGCCGAACACGCCCGCGCCATGGACATCCTCGGCATCTCCGACACCCGCAACCTCGGCTTCGAGGACGGTGTCACCGACCAGCACATGACCGACCTCGTGCGGGCCATCGACGCTGTTCTCGGCGAGGTCCGCCCCGACGAGTTGTACCTGCCCTTCCCCTCCCTCCACCAGGACCACATCGCCGTCTACGAAGCCGGGATGCGCTCGGCGCGAGTGTCGATGTCGGCCGATCACCACTTCCCGCCGAGCGTGTTCGTTTACGACATCGCCGCGTACGACGTCAACCTCTACCCCACGGACCTGCGCTGGAATGTCTTCGAGTCCCTCACCGAGGAACAGGTGACGAAGAAGGCGCTGGCGTGCACGGCATACCAATCCGAAATCCCCAGCGAGATCCACCCGATCAACTCGGTCAAACAACTCGCCGCCGCCGCCGGTTTGGTGCGCTTGATGGCGTATGCCGAGCAGTACGCCCTCGTGCGGCAGGTGCGGCGATGAGGGTCGCCATTCACCAACCGGACTTGCTGCCGTGGTCGGGGTTCTGGTTCAAGATGGTCAACAGCGACGCCTTCGTGCTCGCGGTTCACGACCAGTTGCAGAAGCACTGGGTGCAGCGGCGGGTGATGATGCGCGAGACCTGGGTGACCCTCCCACTGGTCGGCAAACCGCACCTGGTGCCGATCAACACCGTCGAGGTCAAGGACGGCTGGCAAGACCACCTGGTCGACTCGATCCGGGGGCGGTATGTCGGGGCGCGGCACTGGAAGGCTCGGGGCGGCGAGATCCTCGACCGAATCTCTTCGGTGCAGGGCTCCAATCTCGCGCAGATCAACATCGCCCTGATCGAGCACGTGCGCGACATGCTGGGGATCACCACCCGCCTCATCGTCCCCGACCCGCCCGAACACGCAGGGTTGGAACGAGTGCTCGAGGTGCTCCAGGCGGTGGGCGCGACGTCCTACCTCTCGGGCACCGGCGCGCGCGACTACATCAAGGACGAGGGGCAGCGCCGGTTCGACGACCTCGGCATCGAACTCGTCTGGTCGGACCACCTGAAGACGACCGGTGACTCGATCGTCACCGTGTTCATGGACTACGACGACCCGATGGAGGTCGTCGCGGCACGAGCACAGAATGGAACGTGAGGGTGAGATGCCACCTCGGCCGGTCACAGACGCGGACATCGACTCCATCGTCGGAGCATTCTTCGCACCGGATCGGGATATGTTCCGAACCCTCCTCGACGCAACCAGAGGGCTGGGCGGAGACCTGGCCGAGTTGGGCGTGCTCTACGGCGCGAGCGCCGCGCTCGTGGGCGCCGCCCGCCAAGAGGGGGAGGTATTCACCGTCGTGGATCTCTTTGGGAAGGAGAGTTCCGACGACTCCAATGCCGCGGAGAACGAGTCGAGTTATGCGGGGCTCACCCGTGCAGCCTTCGAGGCGAACATGATGCGAGTCGTGGGCGAGTTGCCGACGATTATCGAGGATTACAGTTCGACGATTGTCGAGCATGCCCGGCTGGGCAGCCATCGCTTCGTTCATGTGGATGCATCGCACCTCTACGAGCACGTGGTGGGCGACGTTCGGGCCGCTCGGGCGTTGCTCAAGCCCGACGGGATTGTCGTGTTCGACGATTTCCGGGCCGAGCACACGCCCGGTGTCGCTGCCGCCGTGTGGCAGGCGGTGCTGACCGAGGGTTTGCGTCCCGTCGCTGTGAGTCCGCACAAGTTCTATGGGACCTGGGGTGAGGTCGGCACCTATCAGGAGGCCTTGCGCGCTTGGGTCGAGGGGGAACCCTTGTGGACCGCCGAATGGCAGAGTGTCAGCGGCCACCAACTCCTGCGAATTCACGCCGTGCCCTCCTGGCAGGTGCCGCGCCACCCGTGGAAGCGATTCGTACCGGTGGCCTTGTGGCCCGCCGCTGCCAAGGTGCGCCGGCTCATCCGTCGCCGGCATTGACGCACGCGCCGAAGAATTGTCCCGAATCTGGGCGACATCGGCGCAGACCGGACCTGCGCACGTCGGGTCGCTGTCGACCCCGCACACGGTGGCCTCGGACCCGAAGAAGCGGCGCCAGACCCTCAGCGAGCCGCCCTCGGCGACGCCGATCTCGAGGAAGCGGAGCGGGCGGATTCCGTTGGGGGTGGGAATCCGGTCCGGTGGGGAGCGAGCAGACGGTCGGAGACATCGGGGTAGTGACTCCATTTGTGGACAAAGCGGCCGGCGTGGTTGTCGAACGGCTCATGGATCGTTCCCTCGCCCAGAGGCCGATTGTCGGGTGCCACACGCTGGCGGTCGAGGGGCCTGTCGGCGCGAGAACTGCAAGAAGGGTTCCCCGCGCGAAGCCGAGTTGACCGGCTATGTCGGCCAGGTCGGGACGAGGTGCTCAGGGACCGGGGTCACCCTTGAGTCGATCTTCGCGCCGTCGTCCCTGCCGCGTTCGCTCGAATCCGCATCGTGCGCCGGATCCGTGGTACGTTCCAATACGTTCATCAAGAAAAGGTGGGGGGCCATCGTCAAGGACCTGGGCCTGATCGACAACGCGCCGTCATCGCACACCGTAGGGGAGCAGTTCATTTCTTTCCTGGACAACGACGTCGATGCGCACGTGTCGCTGCTGGACCGACGCCATCGAAGCCATGAACGCCCGGGGACCCGTCCTCCACATCTGAGCCCACGCGGCGGTTAATAGGCTCCGATGAAGACTAGTTCACTTCGAAGGAGGGCGTTCCCGGGTGGGGTGCGGTATGGGAGAGTCGCGCCATGCGGGTGAGGTGGCGGCCGGTGCTGTCGAGCGGCTGGACAGCCTTGGCGATTCTCACGACAGCCCTCATTGCAGGAATCTTTCGCGGCGTTCCTTGCTTGGGTGGCAAGGTCGACACTCCGGCACTGTTTGCTCGGCAGTGCTATTCAGACATTCCGGTGTACTACGTGGGTCACGGCCTGTCGCAATCGCCCGACTGGTTCGGGGGCATTGCACGTGGATTTGCGGCGATCGAGTACCCGCCATTGACGGGTCAGTTCATTGGTTTGATGGCAAGGTTGACACACGTCATTGCGAGTTTCTCCGGTCGCCGGGGCTCCGAAAATGAGGCGCTAATCTACTATCTGGTTAGCGGCGTTACTCTCTCGATCGTGATGCTGCTCTCGGCGCTTTTTCTGGGACGCCTTGTCGCTCGCGAAACATGGACGATCAGCGCGCTTCTTGTGGCGCCGGTACTCGTTCTCGAATCCACGGTCAACTGGGACGCCCTGCCGTTGTTCTGCGTGGTGGTCGCCTTGCTTGCCTGGCGCCATAAGAGACTTGCACTTTTCGGTATCGCCGTGGGGCTGGGCATCGCGCTGAAGTTGTATCCAGGAGTGATGCTGGTCGCATCTGTGGGATTGGCGGTCCGTGGGCGGAGTTGGCGGATGGCCCTGATCCCACTCGGCAGTGCCCTGGCGGCCTGGGTCGCGTCAAACCTGGCCCTGGCGTTGGTGCACGGAGATCAGTGGCTGGTTTTCTGGAAGCTCAACATCGAGCGCCGAGCCGACTTTGGTTCGGTGTGGGTGGCCCTACGGATCATCGGCTTGGGCACCCCGACGTCAACTATGAATCTCGTCTATGGACTCGGACTGCTCTTGGTATGCCTAGGCGTGGTAGTTTACGCGGCGAAGGCCCGAGGGGGCGTTTCGGTCGAGGGCCTCTCGCTGGTTGTGCTGGTGGGCATGCTCGCCCTCAACAAGGTCTATTCCCCGCAGTACAGCCTCTGGCTGTTGCCGCTCGTCGTCGTCTATTTCTCGGCGAGTTGGATAGCCCTCTGGTCAATGGCGGAATCAGCATACTTCGTGGCAGTGTGGCACTATATCGTGCGGGTCGATAACTGGCATGTTCAGGGGATCGACAAAGTCTACCTGCTGGCGATAGCGGCGCGGGTGGCGGTGCAAGTGGTCCTGGCCATGCTCGTGCTCAGCGGACGCGAAGTGAAGCACCCAATGGGCTATGGGTCGAGCCGCTCAAGCGCACACTAGTGGTCCGTTTTCGAAATGTGCTGACGGGTGGGTCTTCTTGAGGGCTTCGTCAGGCATATTGGTCAGCCGAAGGGGGGTCGTACGCCACCGTCCCAGGTCCACACCCGTGAGACCGCCGACTACACGGCCTGCTCGTGCGTGGTGAAGCGATCGAGGGAGCGGCGAGCCAGTTTCCGGGCCTGGACGTATGCCGCGCCCGCCCGTCCGCCGCGCGGGCCGTGGGCCATGTAGTGCTGCACCGTCGCCGGCGCCGCCAGTCGCGCCGGTGAGCCCGGGGCGTCCAACTGGGCGAAGGTCGCCTCCAAGGCCGCCCGCACGGCCGTCGACGAGTGCTTTTCGAGCACCCGGGCACGGCCCAAGTCGACCCGTCCCTGCCACGCCGCCCGGTCGGTCTCGAAGGCCGCCATCGCCGCCAGGGTCGCGTCGCACATCCCGACGACGTCGGAGTCGAGGATGACCGAGGCTACGTCGGGAGTGAGGTACTCCTTGGCGCCATCGCCGGTGAACCCCACGACGTAGCACCCCGCCGCCATCGCCTCCGCTCCGGGCAAGCCGATCCCCTCGCGCTCGGCGCCGAAGAGGAAGATCGCGCTGCGCCCCAACTCCTGCGCCACCTGCGCCTGGGTCATGCCGTCGATGAGCACGATCTCCCAGTCACCGTCGGGGCGCCGCAGGCCTCCCGAGCGGCGCACCAACTGCACCGCCCCCAGCAAGTCCTCCCGGCGCCGGCGCGGCATCAACGCAATGCGCCGTTCCTTCTCCAAGGGGACGAAGTACGACTCGATCTCCACCGGCACCGCGTGGATCGGGAACCCGGGCACACACGCGCGCTCCAAGAACGTGACGATCGCGTCCGAAATCCCGATCGTCGCCACCGCCTGCGGCCACCCCGGATACGCCCCGGGCACGTCCCGAGTGAACTCGGCATCCATAAAGACGAAGTCCATGCCCTGGCAGAGCATGACGTGCGGCACCGCGGGGTTGAGGAAACTCCACTTGCCGCCGCCCGTCTCGGGCATGACCAGGAGGTCGCCGGGGGCCGCCGTCACCGTGCGCCCGGTATCGACGGGGGCGGGGCTGTCCCAGTCGGCATACCGAAAACCGGGGGTGCCGTGCCAGACCCGCGCGTCGTAGCCGAGGGCGACGAGGTGGGCCACGAAGTTGTAGATGACCTTGATCCCGCCGCTGGGGGAGGGCAGATCGGGGGCCATGAAGCGGATCGTCACGTCTCGACGGTAACCGGTGCGGTAGCGCCCTGAGGGGATAATGCTTGATGTGGGCAAACCTCGCGTCGTCGTGGTGTCGAACCTCCTGCCGTTCGACGCCGTGCCGCACGCCGGTGGACGCTACCTCAGTGCGCTTACTCGCGCTCTGGAAGGGCGTGCCGATGTGGCCGTGGTCGTCGCCAACACCCCCGCCGCTCGGTATGCCGTACTCCAACCGGGCGCTCCCCGCCGCTCGCTGATCGCCGGGCTCGGTCGCGCCAGTTGGGTGGGTCGGGCCGGCGGGTATGCCGCGACGCATCTGGACCGGTGGCTGCGCCCCCGCGATCCCGGCCTGCCCTCGCTCGACCTGGCGTGGGAACTCGTGCGTGACCCGCGGCTGCGCCGCCTGGTCGCCGGGGCCGACGTGCTCGACCTGCAATGGTCCGAGGCGATCCGCCTCGCGCCCCTTCTGCGCCGGCTCAATCCCCGGGCCCGGATGATCGGCACCTTTCACGACGTGCAATCGCAGTTGTTCGAGCGGGAGATCGTCGTCGATCCGGGACGGGCCTCCTATTGGCAGGCGATGGCGGCCCGCTCACGCCGGGCCGAACGGCGCGCCCTCGACCGGCTCGACGTCGTCCTCGCCTTCGGCGACAAGGACCTGCACCTGCTCGGCGACCCGGCGCACGGCCGGGTGATCCGGCCGCCGCTGGCGACGTCTGCGCAGGCGCGGCATACGACCCCGCCCGGCCCGCCGACCGTGCTCTTCGTGTCCCACCTGGCTCGCCCGGAGAACGTCGACGGGGTTCGCTGGCTGCTCCGCGCGACGTGGCCCGCCGTGCTGGACCGGGTACCCGACGCCCGCCTCCACCTCGCCGGGGCCGGGGCACCCACGGAGTTGACGGAGTTGGTCGCCAGCGTTGACTCGGTGCACCTCCTGGGTTTCGTCGACGACCTCGACCCGGTGTATGCCGCGGCCCACGTCGTCGTCGTCCCGTTGCGGACCGGGGCGGGCCTGAAGTTCAAGACGGTCGAGGCGCTCGTGCGCGGCATACCGGTCGTCACGACCAGCGTCGGGGCCGAGGGGGTGGGGCCGCCGGAGTTGTTTGCGGCGGTGCGGGACGATCCGGCGGGGGTGGCCGATGGCCTCGTCGGGGTTCTCACCGGCCCCGCCCCGTATGCCGCGCGCGCGGCGGCCGCACGGGAGTGGGCCCAGTCCGAGTACGGGGCCGAGAGGTTCACCGCGACCGTGGTCGACGCGTTGGGCCTCTGACAGCGGCGCTCGGTAGGTTGAGACCCGACACCGAGAACGCACCGAGAGGACAAGCCATGGCGGATCGGCTTCAGCCAGGAGACAAGGCTCCCGACTTCACGTTGAGCGACGACACCGGCGCGCAGGTCTCGCTTTCCGACTACCAGGGCCGCAAGGTCATCGTCTACTTCTACCCGGCGGCGATGACGCCGGGTTGCACGACCCAGGCCTGCGACTTCAGCGAATCGTTGGTGAGTTTGACCGCAGACGGGTATGCCGTGGTCGGCATCTCCCCGGACCAGCCCGCGAAGTTGGCGAAGTTCCGGTCCCGCGATGCCTTGACGATCACGCTGCTGTCCGACCCGGACAAGGCGGTGATGACCGCCTGGGGGGCCTTCGGCGAGAAGACGATGTACGGCAAGAAGGTGACCGGGGTCATCCGCAGCACGTTTGTCGTGGGGGAGGGCGGCACGATCGAGCGAGCGTGGTACAACGTGAGGGCGACCGGTCACGTCGCCAAGATCCGCCGTGACCTCGGACTGCAGTGAGGATGAACCCATGAGCCCCTCCATCGACGCCCTCCAGGCCGATGTCATCGCACGCCGCCATCAGTTGGCTGGCACCGTCGACGAACTGGCGGCCCGGGTTGCCCCTCAGGCCCTGGTCCAGCAGGCCACCGACACGGTGAAGGCCAAGGCCCTCGGCGTGGTTTACACCCCTGACGGGCAGTTGCGGGTGGACCGGATCGCCATCGTCGGCGGCGTGTTGGTCGTGGCCGTCGCCCTACGCATCTGGGGTGGGCGCCGGCGAGCCCGCCGCCGTGGCTGAGCGCGAGACTCGGCGCGCCAAGGGCTACCTGCCGATCCGGATGCTCCACGACCGGGTGTTGGTCTCGGTCGACGGCGAGGCCGGCGAGCGGACCTCGGGGGGCGGAATCCTCATCCCGGCCACCGCGAGCGTCGGCAAACGCCTCTCCTGGGCCCGCGTCGTCGCCATCGGGCCCAATGTGCGGCAGGTCGACCTCGAAGACCGGGTCCTCTTCGACCCGGAGGAACGCGCCGAAGTCGAAATCCAGAGCAAGGGCTACGTCCTGCTGCGGGAACGCGACCTGCATGCCGTGGCCGCTCGGGCCCCGAAAGGCGAGGGCGGCACCGGCCTCTACCTGTAGGCCAGGGAGGCGCGCGGGTCCGATGCTGGGACGGCATCGGAAACCACAAAGGGCCCCTGGCCTGCGGGTGCAGGTCAAAGGCCCGTGGTGGTGCGCCATCAGGGACTCGAACCCCGAACCCGCTGATTAAGAGTCAGCTGCTCTGCCAATTGAGCTAATGGCGCGCGAGAAAGGACGCTATCAGGGACGCGCCTCGAAGTGAAATCCGAGCGTGGACAGCCAGGCCGACAGGGCGCCGAGGCAGCGTCGGCGCGCCTCAGCTCCGCGCCGGGTCCCGCCGCGAGCGCCAGAACCAGACCAGCGCCCCGGCCAACACCACGACCACCACGCCGAGCATCGCGATCCGCCCCCAGGACACCCCGGAGGTCGAGGAGGTCGCCGTCGCACTCGAAGCAGAGGCCGCAGGGCTCGGCGACCCGGTGGCCGAGGCAGTGCCGGACGGTGACGGTGCCGCTGACGAACCAGCGGTCGGCGGCAGGGTCGCTTGGAGGCGGTGAACGGTGAAGGTGGTCTTCCCGGCGATGGGGTGCGAGTCGGCGCTGACGATCCGGTAGGTGAGTTCACAGGTGCCCGCGACACCGGGGACCGACGCCAGCGGCTGAGTCACGACATTCGCCGAGGAGACAGGGGCGGGGAGGTCGAGAGCCTTCCCGTCACACGCCAACGCCACTTGCGAGAAGTCCCCGAGGACGTCAGCAGTGAACGTGAGCACCACCGAGGGGGGCGGGTCGGCCAGGACCGAGCCGTCGGCGGGCACGATCGAGAGCACCTCCGAATGCGCCTGCGCCGCGGGCGCCAGTGCCCCCGCAAGGCCTAGCGAGACGGCCAGCAGCACCACGGCAGCAAATAAACGACGACCAGGCATCGGCACACTCCCAGCACGAAACGGCGTCGGCCCCGTCGCGCGAGGCGAGGGGCCGACGAGTGGGGTGAGCGACGGGGCTCGAACCCGCGACATCTTGGACCACAACCAAGTGCTCTACCAGCTGAGCTACGCCCACCATGGCGAGCCGACGGCATACCCGAAACGACGGGCCGCGACGGCAGCGGCGACTATCGTACCCCGTCTTCAGGGCTGGCCCCGACAACCTCGGAGTCGACGGCACCCGACCCGGACGAGTCGTGGACGACCACGTGCGGGGCGGCCAAGGCGCGCAACTCCGCGGACGTGCGCCCGGGCGGGTCGCGGAAGACCGCCTCCCGGTAGTAGCGCAACTCGGCAATGGACTCGCGGATGTCCGCCAGGGCCCGGTGCCCACCCGACTTGGCCGGGGCGGCGAAGAAGGCCCGCGGATACCAGCGCCGAGCCAGTTCCTTGATCGAACTGACGTCAATGACCCGGTAGTGGAGGTGGGCCTCCAGGGTGGGCAGGTCGCGGGCGAGGAACCCGCGGTCGGTGCCGACGGTGTTGCCGCCGAGGGGTGCCTTGCGCGGCTCGGGCACCCACGTGCGGACATAGTCGAGGACCTGCCGCTCGGCGTCGGCGAGGGTCGTGCCGGAGGGCAACTCGGCGAGCAGCCCCGAGGTGGTGTGCATGTCGCGGACGTAATCGCTCATTTGGGCGAGCGCCGCCTCGTCCGGGCGGATGACCACGTCGACACCGTCGCCGAGTTGGTTGAGCTCGAAGTCCGTGACCAGCGCCGCGACCTCGATCAACGCGTCGTCCACCAGGGACAAGCCGGTCATCTCACAGTCGATCCAGACGATCCGGTCGGTGTGGGCGCGGTCCTGGGGCTGATGCGACATGGCTCAACGATAGGAGGGCTCGGCGCCAAGTCCATGCCACGGGCTACCTTGGGGCACCATGACCTCCCTTCCTACGGCGCCGGCCCCCGGATCGCCCGCCCGCGGGCCCGTGGTGGGGCTACGCAGGCGACGACTGCGGGCCTGGGCGATCACCGGCGCGGTGCTCTTCGGGTTCGTGCTCGCCGCCTTGGTGGTGACCGCGTACTTGCGGGCGGCCTTCGGGGTGCAGGCGCTCCTCCTCGGCACGCTGGTGGCGCTCCTGCCGCTCACCGTCGTCATCCCTACCTTCGTGTGGCTGGATCGCTTGGAAGCCGAACCGACGCGCTACCTGCTGGCGGCCTTCGCCTGGGGGGCCTTGGTCGCCGTCATCATCGCCGGCACCCTCAACACCTCGGCCATCCTCGTCCTGCGCCAGTCGGTGAGCGCCGACGGCGCCACCGTGGTGACCGCGGTCCTTGTGGCCCCCTTTGTCGAGGAAGCGGCCAAGGGGATGGGTGTCCTTTTGTTCTGGTGGCTGGCTCGGCGGGAATTCGACGGACTCGTCGACGGGATGGTGTATGCCGGGGTGGTCGCCGCCGGGTTCGCGTTCACCGAGAACATCCAGTACTTCGCGCAGGCGTGGACCAGCGGTGGCCGGGAGGCCTTCACCGTGACCGTCATCGGTCGTGCCGTGCTGTCGCCCTTCGCGCACCCCATGTTCACCGTCCTCACCGGCATTGGCGTCGGGGTCGCCGCCTCGACCCGCTCGACCTGGCTGAAACTGAGCGCCCCCGTCGCGGGCTATCTCGGGGCCGTCGTCCTGCACTCCCTGTGGAACTTCTCCTCCGCTGCCGGTGCCAGCGGTTTCCTCACCGCCTACGTCGTGGTCGGGGTGCCGGTCTTCGTCGCGTGGGTGGCCCTCATCGCCTGGGCCCGGCGCCGTGAGGGGCGCCTGATCGCCGCGGCTCTCCAGCCGTATGCCGCCGCCGGCTGGCTCGGTGCCGAGGACGTCGTCATGCTCGCCACGGTGGGCCAACGGCATACCGCCCGGCGCTGGGCCCGGCGGCGCGGCGGACCAGCAGGGGCTGCGGCGATGGTGCGTTTCCAGGAGGCTGCCAGCGAGTTGGCGCTGTTGCGGCAGCGCCGGGAGATCTCACCCCCGACCATGTCCGCGCAGGCCTATGAGCAGCGGTTGCTCGCCACCATCGCGTCGGCGCGGCAGGTCTTCCTCGCCGGCCCGGGTCAGTCGGCCCGAGGCTGGCCCGGGGCCTAAACTTGACCCGGCTCGGGCGGCCGATGGGCGCCGAACTCCGGGTCAGGTCCACGCCCCCGTAGCTCAGTTGGATAGAGCAAGAGCCTTCTAATCTCGAGGTCGCAGGTTCGAGTCCTGCCGGGGGCACCGCTGGGGGCACCGCCGGGCGTTCGGTGCGCGCGCAGGCGGCTGACCTGCCATGATGTCGCCGTGTCTACCGTCCATGTCCGGGTGCGCACCGTCCACGGTGTGCAAGAGGGCGACTGGGCAGTGCTTGCCGACACCGAACGGGAACGCGCCAGCCGCCGGATCGCGCAGGCGCCGTTCGTCACCGCACACGCGGCCCTGCACCAATTGGTGGCCGAGCACGTCGATATCGATCCGCGGAAGGTCGTCGTCGGTCGGCGTTGTCCGTCGTGCGACAGTGACCGACACGGTCGGCCCTTCGTCGCCGACCACCCGGACATCTGGGTCTCCCTGTCCTACAGCCCGGACAAGGTCGTGGTCGCCCTTACAGCGGTGGGCCCGGTCGGTGTCGATGTCGAGGGGGTGGAAGCGACCGACTTCGACGGCTTCGACATGGTGACCCTGGCCGCCTGCGAGCAAACGGCGCTGTCCCCGCTACGCGGCCATGACCTGTTGAGCGCTCGAGCCCGGCTGTGGGCGCGCAAGGAGGCGATCCTCAAGGCCACCGGGTACGGATTGGTCGTCGACCCGACACAGGTGGTCGTCGCCGGGTGGAACGACACGGCCGCGCTCGTGGAGTGGCGCGGTGCCCAACCGGAGCCGCCCGCGGTCGCCCTGGTCGACGTACCCCTCGACGACGATCACCACCGGGCCAGCCTTGCCGTGCTCGCCACGGTGCCGGTGGCCGTCCACCAATCCTGAGTTGCTCAGGCTGGCACGCCGCCCGAGCGCTCATGGGCGAGTGCGGCGCATCGCCGCAGGGCGATTTCGGTGAGGAAGAGCGCCATATCCGGCACGACCGAGTCGTCGAACTCGGCGCGCGGGGAATGGTTGTCCGGGGCGGTCGCGGGGTCGACGCCGAGGGGACAGGCGCTGATGTTGACGTAGGCGCCCGGAACCAACTCCATGACGACGGACATGTCCTCCGCGCCGGCCTCCGGGAACGGTTGGTCCACCCAGCGCTGGGCCCCGAACAGGTCACGGATGGTCGCCTCGGCGAAGGCCTGTTCGTCCGGGTCGTTGATGGTTGCCGGATATCCGGTATGCCGTTCGATCTCGACGCCGAGCCCGTGCGCGGCGCAGATGCCCCGCGCCGCTCGTTCGATGACGGCGAGGGCCTTCTCTCGCGTGGCGGGAGCGAACGTGCGCACCGTCATGTCGATCACGGCCCGGTCACCGATGATGTTGTTCTTGGTGCCGGCGGTGATTCGGCCGACGGTGACGACCACCGGGTCGAAGATGGAGAACTTGCGCGTCACCAGTGTCTGCAGGGCCAGAACGATCTCGCACGCCACCGGGACCGGATCCAAGGTGCGGTGGGGCGCGGCGCCGTGCCCGCCGTCGCCGACGACGGTCACCGTGAGTTCGTCCGAGGCGGCCATGAGTGAACCCGGCCGACCGAACCACACGCCGAGGGGGTGTTCGGCGGAGAAGACGTGGACGGCATACGCGGCGTCAACCGGGCGTCCCGCCGCTTCCAACAGCCCCTCCTCAACCATGGGAGCCGCCCCACCGGGGCCTTCTTCACCAGGCTGGAACATGAGGATGACATCACCGGCGAGTTCGTCACGCCGAGCGCACAGTTGGTGGGCGGCACCGACAAGGGCGGCGGTGTGGAGGTCATGGCCGCAGGCATGCATGACGCCGTCATGCGTGGAGATCCAGGGCGCCGCCACTTCTTCGTGGACGGGAAGGGCATCCATGTCGGCGCGCAGCAACACCACGGGTCGAGGGTCGGGGCTGGGGGCACTGCCGCGGACGACGCCCACGACGGACGACAAAGCCCGTCCACGCGTGATCTCGATGTCGAGCCCCGCGAGCGCGTCGAGCACGACCGCCTGCGTGCGAGGCAGATGGAGTCCGATCTCGGGGATCGCGTGCAGGGTTCGGCGCAGATCGATGAGGTCAGGGGCGGGCGCATCGGCAACGGCACTCATGACACAACCCTAGGACTCCGTCCTCGACGCGTCGGGAACACTAGGGTGGGGGTCGTGAACGGGACTGCCTCTGACGGTACGCGGCTGCTTGATGCCGTTACGCAGTTGCGGGGGGCCATTGCCGGTGCGGTCCTGCCGTTCGCCCTGCCGGGACGGGAAGCGGCGCTCGCCGAGCGAGCCGGGCTGCTGCACCAACTCGACGACTATGCCTTGCCTCGGCTACGGGCCCTGGACGCACCCCTGCTTGCCGTCGTCGGAGGTTCCACCGGTTCCGGCAAATCGACTCTCGTCAATTCCCTGATCAACGCCCAGGTGTCCCGGTCGGGGGTGATCCGGCCGACGACGACCCGGCCCGTGCTCGTCCACCACCCCGACGACGCGCATTGGTTCACTGACACCCGCATCCTCCCCAGGCTGTCGCGAGTGACCGGTGCCGAGTCCGACCACGCCCAGCCGGGCACGGTGCGGCTCGTTCGCTCGACGGCGTTGGAGCCGGGTTTGGCCCTGCTCGACGCCCCCGACATCGACTCCGTGGTCGAGGCCAATCGGGCCCTTGCCGGCGAGTTGCTGGCCGCGGCCGATCTTTGGCTGTTCGTCACGACGGCCGCCCGGTATGCCGACGCGGCGCCGTGGGAGTTGCTCCGGCTCGCGTCCCAGCGGGGCGCCTCGGTTGCCGTCATCCTCAACCGGGTCGCACCGTCGTCCGTCGAGGAGATCCGCCCGCACCTGGTCGCCATGCTGCGCGAACAGGAGTTGGCCACGGCCCCGGTGTTTTCCGTGGTCGAATCCCCGCTCACCCCCGCCGGGTTCCTCCCGGAACAGTCATTTGCGCGGCTCAAGGGCTGGTTGACTGCCCTGTCCCGCGATGCTCGGGCCCGGGAGATCGTGGTCGGCCAGACTCTGAGGGGGGTGGTCGACTCGCTCCGCACCCGCACCGACGATCTCGCCGGCGCCGCTCAAGCCCAGCGCGAGGCCCAACTCGCCCTGCAGGCGGCCGTCGATGGGCACTTCGCCGACGCGCTGGCGCAGGTCGAGGCCGGGATGACCGACGGACGGCTGCTCCGCGGCGAGGTGCTCGCTCGCTGGCAGGAGTTTGTGGGCACCGGTGAGTTCTTCCGGCAGGTCGAGTCGAAGGTGGCTCGTTGGCGCGACCGGCTCACCGCCGCCATCAAGGGCACCCCGCTCACTCCTGACGACATCGGGGAAGCGCTGCAGACCGGGGTCGCGGCGTTGGTCACGGCACACGGAGAGGGTGCGGTCTCGGATTCGCTGCGGGACTTGCGGCGCCTTGAGGGTGGATCGACGGTCCTCGACATCGCCCCCGACCTGCCGCAGCTCTCTCCGGGCTTCCGGCCACGCGTCGAGCGACTGATCCGCGACTGGCAGGGCGAGATCTTCGCCATGGTTCGCGCCGAGGGAGGCCACCGGCGCACCAACGCCCGGCTCGCGGCATACGGAGTCAACGGGGTGGGGTTGCTCATGATGCTCGTGGCGTTTGCGCACACCGGTGGGTTGAGCGGGGTGGAATTCGGAATTGCCGGGGGCACGTCGGTCTTGGCTCAGCGGGTGCTCGAGGCGATCTTCGGCGACCAGGCCGTGCGTCGGATGGCAACGCAAGCCCGGCGCGCCCTCTTCGTGCGGGTCGAGGAGTTGTATGCCGCCGAGCAGGCCCGCTTCACCCACGCCATTGCCTCGGTGGGTGCGGTCGAAGGTCAGAGCGAGCACCTACGGGCCGCAGCACGCGCCGTCGAGGAGGCCGCCCGATGACGCCGCTGCGTCCTGGCCGCGCCCAGCTCCGAGACGTCTCCGCTGAGGCTCTCGAAACTGCGGTGGCCAGTGTCGAACGGGCGTTGCGCATCGGTGGGGAGGAGTTGCCACCGGAGCCGGCAGAAGCGGCGGCCACGCTCGTCGAGAAGGCTCGGCGGCGGACTGCCCTCGTCGGGGGGCACACCATCGTTGCTCTCGCCGGCGCCACCGGCAGCGGCAAGTCGTCGCTCTTCAACGCGCTCGTGGGGGACGAGGTCGCGACGATCGGGGCGCGCCGCCCCACGACGAGCGCAACGACTGCGGCCACGTGGGGCGCTGACCCGGCCGCCGAGTTGCTCGATTGGCTCGCCGTTCCCCGGCGCCACCAGGTCGACGGCGATGATCCCGCGCGGGCGCTCTTCGCCAAGCACGTGGCCGAGAACCTTGACGGGTTGGTGCTCCTCGACCTGCCCGATTTCGACTCCCGGGTGGCCAGCAACCGCGCCGAGGCCGAGCGCATCCTCGGCATGGTCGATCTGTTCGTGTGGGTGACCGATCCGCAGAAGTATGCCGATTCCCGCCTCCACGACGACTATCTGACGGCCCTGGCGACCCACGACAGCGTCATGCTCGTTGTACTCAACCAGATCGACCTGCTCACTCCCGTCGAGACCGGCGATTGTCTGGCGGATCTGCGTCGGCTCCTGCGTCGCGACGGAGTTCCCGACGCATCCGTCATTCCGGTGTCGGCGGTCACCGGTCAGGGCATCAGCCTGCTGCGGCAGCGACTCGTCAACATCCTCATCGGGCAACGCGCAGCGCGCGACCGGCTCGCCGCCGACCTGCGCGTGGCCCTTGACGGGTTGCGGACCGCGGTGGCGCCCACCGAACCCACAATGCGTGCCGAGGACCAGCACGACCTCATGGATGCCCTCGCCCGTTCGGCCGGGGTGAGCATGGTCGCCAAGGCGGCGGCCAGGGACTACCGTCGACAGGCCGTCTCGCGCACCGGATGGCCCCTCACCCGGTGGCTCCAGATGTTCCGGGCCAAGCCGCTGCGCAAGCTCTGGCTCGACGACGACCCCATCACCATCCGTGAGCAGGACATGCGCGCGGTGCTCGGGCGCTCCTCGATCCCGCCACCCACCCCGGCAGCGCAGGCCGAGGTTGCCTTGGCCACCCGTCGGGTGGGGGAGCGCGCGCGGGCCGAGTTGCCGGAGCGCTGGGCCGAAGCGGTCGACGCGGCGAGTTTCGCCCCACGCGGCGATCTCGCCGATGCTCTCGACCAGGCGGTCCTCGCGACTCCGCTGCGGGTCAGGGTGCCCCTGTGGTGGCGGCTTTTCGGCGCGCTCCAGATCGGGTTGGCGCTCACCGCGCTCGGGGGAGTGTTGTGGTATGCCGTGCGGTGGGTCCTCGGGTTGCTCGCCTTCCCGGTCGCGGCTCCGCCGCGCCTGGCGCAGCTGGTGCCCCTGCCGCTGCTCATGGTGGTCGGTGGGTTGGTCTGCGGGTTGCTGCTCGCGCTGTTGTCACGGACCATGGCGCGCGTCGGAGCTCGTCGACGGGCGGCCCGGGTGGAGGCCGATTTGCGGCAAGCCGTGGCGGAAGTAGCCCAAGAACGGGTGATCGCGCCGGTTGCCGAGGTGATTTCACGTCACCGGGAGACCCGGGAGGAACTCGAACGGGCCGCTGCTGCGCTCTGAGGTCAGGAGGGTCTGGGGGCGCTGCCCGTTGCATTGGACCAGGCCGGGGCCGACCGTCGTGGGCGGCGCGTCGAGCCGTCCGACGGGACCGCTTGTCCACAGGCACGGGTGGTCAAGGTGTGTCGTCCACAGGCGGCGGGCAGGGCTCGCCCGGGGGCCCGATCGACGCCAGGCTGCGATGTGCAGGCCCCGCCGGGGCCAGGAGAGGACCACATCCATGAACGACATCCCCATCACCGTCGTCGGCCGCCTCGTGGCCGAACCCACCCTGCGCACGACAGCGACCGGGGCACCCATGACAACCTTCCGGATCGCCACCAACTCCCGTCGCCCCAAGCCCGGGGTTCCCGGCGAATACGAGGACGGGCCGACGAGCTATTTCAACGTCGCCGCCTTCCGGGCCTTGGGGGCCAACCTGGCCACCTGCCTGCACCGCGGTGAACCGGTGATCGTGCACGGCACCCTCGAAATCGCCCAGTTCGACCGCCAGGACGGCACGCGCGGCTCGGGAGGTGACATCGTTGCCCGGTCCGTGGGCCATGACCTCAACTGGGGCCTGGGCTACCTGCGCAAGGTGAGCCGCGGCGGAGCGGTGAGCGAAACCATCGCCAACGACCCGCACCTGCAGGCGGCCACGGCCGCGGCCCTGGACGTGCTCAGCGAGGGAGTGCCGGACCCGGACACCGTCGACTATGACGTCGTGTCGGACGGCGGGGTCACGGTCGACCAGCGCACCGGCGAGATCCTCGAGCGGGCCCGCTCGGCCGCCTGAGCCAGTGATCGCCGGCGGGGGCGCGGCATACCGGACGCCCCAAAGGCACCGGCGCGTGACCGGCGCGAGCGCGGGAACGGGATTCGGGGATGCGGCGAGGAATCGCCTAGCCTTGCCGCATGCCCGAATTCATCTACGTGCTGGCGCGCGCCCGCAAGGCGCACGGCGACAAGGTCATCCTCGACGACGTGACGTTGTCGTTCCTGCCTGGAGCCAAGATCGGCGTTGTCGGTCCCAACGGCGCCGGCAAGTCCTCGGTGCTCAAGATCATGGCGGGCCTGGACCACCCCTCGAACGGGGAGGCGCGGCTGACGCCCGGCTACACCGTGGGCATCCTCATGCAGGAGCCGGTCCTCAACGAGGACAAGACCGTGCTCGGCAACGTCGAGGAAGGCGCGGGTGAGATCAAGGCCAAACTCGACCGTTATCACCAGATCAGCGCCGAGATGGCCGAGCCGGACGCCGACTTCGACGCCTTGCTCGCCGAGATGGGCGCCCTCCAGGAGGAAATCGACCACGCCGACGCGTGGGACCTCGACTCCCAACTGGAGCAGGCGATGGACGCCCTGCGGTGCCCACCACCGGACGCCGACGTCACGACCTTGTCCGGGGGCGAGCGGCGCCGGGTCGCACTGTGCAAGCTGCTCCTCCAAAAGCCCGACCTGCTCCTGCTCGACGAACCGACCAACCATCTCGACGCCGAGTCCGTGCTGTGGTTGGAGCAGCACCTGGCCAAGTACCCCGGCGCCGTGGTCGCGGTCACCCACGACCGGTACTTCATGGACAACGTCGCCGGGTGGATCCTGGAACTGGACCGGGGGCGGGCCTACCCCTACGAGGGCAACTACTCGACCTACCTGGAGAAGAAGGCCGCTCGCCTCGAGGTCCAGGGCAAGAAGGACGCCAAGTTGGCGCGCCGCTTGGAAGAGGAACTCCAGTGGGTGCGCTTGAATGCCAAGGCCCGCCAGACCAAGTCGAAGGCGCGGTTGCAGCGCTACGAGGAGATGGCCGCCGAGGCCGAGCGCACCCGCAAACTCGACTTCGAGGAAATCCAGATCCCACCGGGCCCGCGCCTGGGGAGCAAGGTCATCGAGGTCAAGAAGCTCCGCAAGGGGTTCGGCGACCGGGTCCTCATCGACGGGCTGTCCTTCACGTTGCCGCGCAACGGAATTGTCGGGGTCATCGGACCCAACGGGGTCGGCAAGACCACCCTCTTCAAGACCATCGTCGGCCTCGAAGCCCCCGACGCCGGCACCGTCGACATCGGCGATACGGTTCGCATCTCCTACGTCGACCAGAGCCGTGGCGGCATCGACCCCGACCTCAGCCTCTGGGAGGTCGTCTCCGGCGGGCACGACTACATCAACGTCGGCCACGTCGAAATCCCCTCGCGCGCCTACGTGAGCCAGTTCGGGTTCAAGGGACCGGACCAGCAGAAGAAGGCGGGTGTGCTCTCCGGTGGCGAACGCAACCGGCTCAACCTCGCCCTGACCCTCAAAGAGGGTGGCAACCTGCTCCTCCTCGACGAACCGACGAACGACCTCGACGTCGAAACCCTCGGATCTCTCGAAAACGCTCTCCTCGACTTTCCCGGCTGCGCGGTCGTCATCAGCCACGACCGATGGTTCCTCGACCGGGTGGCGACCCACATCCTCGCCTACGAGGGTGACGATCAGGACCCCGCGAAGTGGTACTGGTTCGAGGGCAACTTCGAGTCCTACGAGGCCAACAAGATCGAGCGGCTCGGCGAGGAAGCCGCCCGCCCGCACCGGGTGACCTACCGCAAACTCACCCGCGACTGAGTCGACCGTCCGCGCAGATCAGGGCCCCGCGGCATACCCGACGGAACTCAGCGGGGTTTGCGGGCGGCGAGGAACACCGAGGACCCGAACGGCAGGTCGCGACGGCGCAGGTATGCCGCGTCGAGCCGGGCCAAGCGGAGCAAACCCCGGTTGAGCGCGGGCGGGAGTTGGGGGATGGTCGCGATGTCCTGGGCCTGGGTGCGGTGTCCGAATCGTCGCCGGGCCAGCCGTTCGGCGGCGAAGAGTGGAAAGACGCTGGCGAAGGCGTGGGTGGCGCGTTCGAGGTGCAGGCCGGCCGCCTCGACGGCGGTCACCGCGCGCCGGCGGGTGTAGCGCCGGTGATGGCCATTGGCGACATCGTGATCGCTCCACGCCCACTGATAGGCCGGCACGGCCATCAGCAGCACGCCATCGGGGCGCAACACCCGCACGATCTCGGCGAGCGCATCCGCTTCGGGGTCAAGATGTTCGACGACGTCGAAGGCGGTGACCAGGTCGAAGGTGGCGTCGGCGAAGGGCAGCACCATCGCCGACGCGCACACGCCCGTCGTGCCCAACCCCCGAGGATCGATATCGACCGAGGCGACGTGACCGGCGGCGTGCGCAACCCAGCCCGCGCTCGGCCCGTCCGCGGACCCGATGTCGAGCGCGAGTCCGGCGCCCGCGGCATACCGGGACAAGGCGGTCTCCAGGAGTTCGGAGCGGGCGACATACCACCAGTAGCCCTCCACCGCATGGGAGGGGGAACCACCGTGCCCAGGCGTGGAACTCACCCGGCTCAGGGTACCCGTGCCGGACCGGTCACATGCCCGATCAACGGCGTGCACCCCGCGAGTAGAGTCGCCAACAGCCCTGCACCGCGACTTGAGGAGTGAGCATGCCCCGCAACATTTACGACGAGGACCATGAGGCTTTTGGCGCCAGCGTGAGGGAGTTCGTCGAGCGCACCTTGAAACCGCGCGCCGAGGACATGATCCGCGACCACGTCATCGCGCGGGACATCTGGCTCGAGGCCGGCGAGCAGGGCTACTTCGGCCTCAACATTCCCGAGGAGTACGGCGGGGGCGGGGTCAACGACTACCTCTTCAACGCGATGCTCGCCGAGGAACTCGCCAAGTTCAACGCGGCGACCGCTTCCTGCTTCGGCATCCACAGTGACATCACCGCGCCCTACGTCGTCACCTGGGGCACCCCGGAGCAGAAGGAACGCTGGCTGCCCGGCGCCGCGACCGGCGAGAAGATCATGGCCATCGGGATGACCGAGCCCGGTGGCGGCTCCGACCTGGCCGCGCTCAAGACGACCGCCGTCAAGGCCGACGACGGCTCCGGGGACTGGATCGTCAACGGCTCCAAGACGTTCATCACCAACGGCCACCAGTGCGACCTCGCGCTCGTCGCGGTGCGGACCGACCCCAGCAAGGGCGCCAAGGGCATTTCGCTGCTCATGATGGAAGCCGGTATGCCGGGCTTCACCAAGGGTCAGCCGCTCGACAAGGTGGGCCAGCCGGAGTCCGACACCTCCGAGTTGTTCTTCGAGAACGTCCGGGTCCCGGCCAACAACCTCGTCGGTGCCGAGGGCATGGGCTTCATCATGATGATGCAGAAGTTGCCGCAGGAGCGCCTCGGGGCCGCGGTGAGCAACATCGCCAACGCCAAGCAGATCCTCGCCGAGACCATCCAGTACGCCAAGGACCGCAAGGCCTTCGGGTTCCCGATCGGCACCTTCCAGCACAACAAGTTCAAGATCGCCGAGATGGTCACGTCCATCGAGGTCGCCGAGGCCTACATCGACGACTGCGTCGTCGCGCACGCCGCGGGCACCTTGAGCGCGGTCGACGCCGCCAAGGCCAAGTGGTGGAGCAGCCAGGTGCAATGCGACGTTCTCGACGAGTGCGTCCAGTTGCACGGCGGCTACGGCTTCATGAACGAGTACCGGGTGGCTCGGGCCTGGAAGGACGCCCGCGTCCACATGATCTGGGCCGGCACCAACGAAATCATGAAGGAACTCATCGGCCGCGACCTCGGTCTCTGACCGCACCGTCGCCGGACGATCACGCGAGGGTATGCCGCTCACCAGAGGGGGCGGCATACCCTCGCCGTTGTTTGGGGCGAGACCAGCCACGCGAGGGCGAGGACCAACCCGGCCCACCGCGGTTCGCCGCCCCAGGGGCGGGTGACCACCGCGAAGACCGTCGCGAGGAGACCCAGGACAGCATGACAAACCGGCGCCCGAGGTAGAGGTCCTAGTCGCGTTCGGCGAAGGACACCGCGGATTGCTCGACGATGCCGGAACGGCGACGCCACACCGGACAGGGCTGAGGACGATCAAGACGATGGCCACGCCCTGGGCGCCATCGATCGTCACATCCCGACTTGGGGCGGGACGTAACGATCGATGGCGCGGCCGATCGGCTAGTCGAGAGGGCCACCAGCGACGTAGATCACCTGGCCGGAGACAAACCCGGCGTCTTCGGAGGTCAGGAAGGCGATAGTTGCCGCGATGTCCGCGGGCTGCCCGACGCGTTGGACCGGGATCTGGGAGGCCGAGAACGTGATGAAGTCGGCGAACGGCATACCGATGCGCTCGGCGGTAGCGGCCGTCATCTCCGTCTGGATGAAGCCGGGGGCGACGGCGTTGGCCGTGACTCCGAACTTGCCCAACTCGATGGCGAGGGTCTTGGTGAAGCCCTGGAGCCCGGCCTTGGCGGCCGAGTAGTTCGCCTGGCCGCGGTTGCCCTGCGCCGACGAGGAGGAGAGGTTGACGATCCGGCCGTACTTCTCCTTCGTCATGTAGGCCTGACAGGCCTTGGTCATGAGGAACGCACCCTTGAGGTGGACGGCCATGACAGCGTCCCAATCCGCCTCGGTCATCTTGAAGATGAGGTTGTCGCGGATGATGCCGGCGTTGTTGACGAGGATGACGGGCGGGCCGAGTTCGTCGGCGATCCGGGCGATGCCGGCCTCGACCTGGTCGGCCTGGGTGACGTCGCAGCCGACGGCCAGGGCCTTGCCGCCGGCGGCGGTGATCTCGTCGGCGACGACGGCGCAGGCGGCCTCGTCGAGGTCGACGACGGCCACCGCATCACCGCGGGCGGCAAGCCAGTGGGCCGTGGCGGCTCCAATGCCACGGGCCGCGCCAGTGACGACGGCAACACGGGGGGTAGACACGTTGGGTCCTCCGATTCGATTCGGTAACGTGGTTTGTCTCGCATCCGACCCTACTCAGTGCTGCGTTCGGCGTCTGCGACGCGCCCCACATCGGGGCGTAGCCCCCGTGAGCCACCGACGGAAGGATCGCCGTGGAGACTTGGCCGGGATCGGCATACCCCCTGGGGGCCACGTACGACGGGAGCGGGGTCAACTTCGCGGTCTTCTCCGAGGTCGCCAAGCGGGTCGAGGTGTGCCTCATCGACGAGGACGACACGGGCGGGCTCGTCGAGCGGCGGGTCGATCTGCCCGAGGTCGACGGGTTCGTCTGGCACTGCTACGTGCCGGGAGTGCAACCGGGTCAGCGCTACGGCTTCCGCGTCCACGGCCCCTACGCCCCGGCGAAGGGGCATCGCTGCGACCCCTCGAAACTGCTCCTCGACCCCTACGCCAAGGCCATCGACGGCCAGATCGTCGATCACGCGTCGCTGTTCTCCTACGACTTCGAGGACCCTCAGGTGCGCAACACCGAGGACTCTCTTGACGCCACCATGCACAGCGTCGTCGTCAACCCCTACTTCGACTGGGGCCACGACCGCCCCCCACGGCACGGCTACCACGAAACCGTGGTTTACGAGGCGCACGTCAAGGGCCTGACGATGACCCACCCCGATATCCCCGAGGCGATCCGTGGCACGTATGCCGCGGTGGCCCACCCGGTGATCATCGACCACCTCACCGCGCTCGGCGTGACCGCGATCGAACTCATGCCGGTGCACCAGTTCGTCCAAGACACCGGCCTGCAGGCCAAGGGCCTCATCAACTATTGGGGCTACAACACGATCGGTTTCCTCGCGCCGCACAACGCGTATGCCGCGGGCAGCCTCGGTCAGCAAGTCACCGAGTTCAAAGCGATGGTCAAGGCTCTCCACGAGGCCGACATCGAGGTGATCCTCGACGTCGTCTACAACCACACGGCCGAGGGCAACGAGTGGGGCCCGACCCTGTGCTTCCGTGGGCTGGACAACGCAAGTTACTACCGGCTGGTCGACCGGTCCAAGGAGCACTACTACGACACAACCGGCACCGGCAACAGCCTGCTCATGCGCAATCCGCACGTGTTGCAACTCATCATGGACAGCCTGCGCTACTGGGTGACCGAGATGCACGTCGACGGGTTCCGGTTCGACCTGGCGGCGACCCTGGCGCGCCCGTTCCACGAGGTCGACAAGTTGTCCGCGTTCTTCGACCTGATCCAGCAAGACCCGGTGATTTCGCAGGTCAAGTTGATCGCCGAACCCTGGGATGTGGGGGACGGGGGCTATCAGGTCGGCAATTTCCCGCCCCTGTGGACCGAGTGGAACGGCAAGTTCCGCGACACGGTGCGCGACTTCTGGCGGGGCGAGCCCTCGACGCTGGGCGAGTTCGCGTCCCGGATCACCGGCAGCAGCGACCTCTACGGCCATAGCGGCCGCAAGCCGATCGCATCGATCAACTTCATCACCGCCCACGACGGCTTCACCATGCGTGACCTGGTGTCGTACAACGAGAAACACAACGAGGCCAACCTTGAGGGCAACCGCGACGGGGAGAGCCACAACCGGTCGTGGAACTGCGGCGTCGAGGGGCCGGCCGATGACGCCGAGATCGATGCGCTGCGGTTGCGCCAGCAACGCAACTTCTTGACGACCCTGCTGCTCAGCCAGGGCGTGCCAATGATCAGCCACGGCGACGAGGTCGGTCGCACGCAGCAGGGCAACAACAACGTCTATTGCCAGGACAATGGCCTGTCGTGGTTGGACTGGGACCTTGGCCCCGACCAAGAGGCGCTGTTGGCCTTCACCCAAGGGATCGTCGCGTTGCGCCGCAAACATCCGGTGTTCCGCCGCCGACGCTTCTTCGCGGGCAGCGCCGACCATGGGGGCGAGTCCGAACTCGGTGACATCGCCTGGCTCAAGCCCAGCGGTGAGCAGATGACCGAGGCGGACTGGACCAACGGTGAAGCGCGCTTTGTCGGCATGTGGCTCAACGGTTCGGCGATCCGCGAGCCCGACCACCGCGGGCGGCGAATCGTCGACGACAACTTCCTCGTCGTCTTCAACGCCGGCGCGGAGGATGCGACGTTCACCCTGCCCGGTGCCGCCTGGGGCGGCCCGTGGTTCACCGAGGTCGACACCGACGCGGACGGCGATGGCGTGGTCGAACCGCTGTCGGGAGGCTCTGTGGCCGTGGGTGGGCGCTCCGCGCTCGTCCTCCGCAGCGTGCGCACCACGGTCCCGACGAACGGCCACAGTGGGAGCACCGCCGAGAAGGCTTGAGGGCCTGGCCGGCGCCGAGAAGGGGGTGCGCGGCATACGGGCCGGCGCGGCATATGGGGTGGGGCCGTTCGTATGCCGCGGGCAGGCGTCGCCGGCTACAAGCCCTTGACGCGGACCATGCCTTCTTGAGCGACGGTCGCGATGAGGGTGCCGTCGCGGGTGAACATCTTGCCCACGCCCAAGCCCCGGCCCGAGCGGGCCGACGGGGTGCACTGGTCGTAGAGCACCCAGTCGTCGACCCGTCCGGGGCGGTGGAACCACATGGCATGGTCGAGGGAGGCCATTCGCAGCCGTCGATCACTCCACGGCAGGCTGTGGCGGCGCAGGATGGGTTCGAGCAGGGTGTAGTCAGAGCAGTAGGCCAGCGTGGCGGCCTGGATCAGGGGGTCGTCGGGCAGCGCCCCGATGGTGCGCATCCACACGCTTTGACGGGCACTTTGTTCGGGGACGGAGTAGAACAGGGCCCCGTCAACGTGCCGCAAGTCCACCGGGCGGCGCCGCGCGATCGCCCCCGCCGTGGGGTCGGCATACCGGTCGACGACCTCGGTCAGCGAGGGCAACTCCTCGGGGGCGGGGACGGCCGGCATCGGTTCCTGGTGATCGAGGCCGCCGGCGGGCGCCTGGAACGAGGCACTCGCCGCAAGGATCGTCGCTCCGTGCTGGATGGCGTGGACTCGGCGGGTCGAGAACGAGGCCCCGTCCCGCATCCGTTCGACAGTGAAATGGATCGGGGCGGTGTCGTCCCCGGGCCGCATGAAGTAGGCATGCAGGGAGTGAATGGGCCGTGTGGTGGCATCGCCCTCCGCCCCGACCGTCCGCCCGGCGGCCATGACGCACTGGGCGAGAACCTGCCCCCCGAAAACCCGGCCGTGCGGCATCTTCTGACTCTGCCCGAGGAAGACCGTGACGTCCTCGTTGAACAGCGACGGCAGGTCCGAGGGGCCCTCCTGGCCCTGCGGGCGGCGCGGGCGCAGACTGACCTCAACAGCGCCCACCTCCTCGAGGTCGAGGGTGGCCAGCAGGTTGGCGATGGGCGTGGGTCGAGCGTCGGACACGCATCCACCCTAAACGGCGTGCGCGGTTCGTCGGCCGCCGCTCGGAGGTAAACAATCGACCAATAGGTGGGTTGGTCGGAGGTAAACAATCGACCAATAGGTGGGTTAATGACGGGTGGAGCGCCCTCATGGACGGTGCCTGCACTCCCTCCCAGCGTCCCCCCTCGCGCACTGACGTGCGCGAGGCGGGAACCGTGGGTGCAGCCACCTCGTCCCTCGGTGCCTGCACTCCCTCCCAGCGTCCCCCCTCGCGCACTGACGTGCGCGAGGCGGGACTTGAACCCGCACACCCGAAGGCACCAGAACCTAAATCTGGCGCGTCTGCCAATTCCGCCACTCGCGCGCCCGTCCACTCTACGGCCACCCCGGTACATGCCGCGCCACCTCACGGACCGCGGGACCCACCGCAATCACGGCATACGGCGGCTGTCGACCTGCGGGCGGCCCCAGCCCTGGCGGCCCAGCCCTAGCGGCCCCAGATCCTGGCGTTCGGGCGCTACCGTCGCCATGATGGGGCGCGTGGGACCCCGCGCAAGCCTCAACGCCCTAGCCACGGTCGGCCTGGTGGCGAGCGTGGCGCACCTGGGACGGCTGCCGCGGGTGGCCTGGGACACGATGTACGCCGAGGACGGGTTCACCTTCGTCCAGGGGGCCGTCGACGGCACCGCCTGGTGGGGAACGCCCTACGCCGGCTACCTGCACGTCCTGCCCCGGATCGTCGCCTCCGTCGTCACCGGTGCCCTCCCGGTGCGCGCCTGGGCGTGGGGAATGGCCGTCGGTGCGGCCCTGGTCGTCGGGTTGGTCGCTGCCCTTGCGTATGCCGTGACTCGCCATCTCGGCGGCGGTCGCCTGCTCGGCGTCGTCGCGGCGGCCGCACCAGTGCTGGTGCCCGTTGCCGGGATCGAGTCGATCGCCAACACGGGCAACACCCACAGTTACCTCGCCTACGGAGCGCTCTTCGGGATCGCGGCTCGGCCTCGGCGACGGTGGGTCCGGGTCGTGCTGGCACTGGTGGTGTTCCTCTTCGCCGCGACCGAGATTCAGGCCATCGTGATCGTGCCCGCTGCGCTGGTCCTCCTCACGTGGCATACGCGCTGTCGCTGGCCGACCGTCGGCGCCCTACTACTGGGGCTGGCCGCGCAAGCCGCCGCCTTCCTCTCCACTGGGCGTTCACGGGACAGTGCGGTGCCCCCGGCCGTGGCCGTGGCTCGCGGCTACCTTTTCGACGGAGTGCTGGGAAGCCTTGTCGGACGGGTCGGGATCGCTCGCACGGTCGTCACGGTGGGGACGTGGTGGCTCCTCGCCGCCGTGTTCGTGGGCTGGATCATCCTGCTCGTGTTGGCGCTGCGCGCTCACCCTCGCCGGCTCGTCCTCGCTCTGCTGATCGTGGCCGCGTCGATCGGGACGTGGGCGATGGCGCACATATACAGCAACTTCGCCGCCGTGGATTTCGTCGACGGCCCGTTCAAACTGGTCCGGTGGGGGACGGCGCCCGCCCTCCTGCTGCTCGCGACCGTGCCTCTTGTGGCCGCCCCGCTGATCGAGCGAGGCGGTGTCGAGGCCCGCGCGACACGCGTGCTGCTCGTCGGTCTTCTCGTCGTGCAAACTGCCAGTTTTGTGCTCCCCACGTCGCGATCGGGCACCTATTGGGGTGCGGAGATCGCCAAGGCGACTCCGGTATGCCGCACCGGCGCGGCATACGTCGACGTCACCATTGTGCCGACCGACGCGGCGGTGAGGCTGCCCTGTCGGTATCTGCGCTGACCCGGGGTGCGGACATCGCGAGGGCGCAGGCGTTGACCGTTGCCCTCGCCCGCTCTCCGGGGCGCGCGTGACCTACCCGTCGATCGCCAACACCAACGGCAGCACCTCCTCGGCACCGGCGCGGCGCAGGGCGCGGCCGGCGACGGTCAGGCTCCACCGCGAACTCACCACGTCGTCGACGAGCAGCACCGGCCCCGGATGCGCGGCGAGGGCAGCCGACAACTCGGGGCCGACGACGAACCGTTCCCACACCGAGGCCAGCCGGAAGGCCGAGTTGCCGCCGGGCTCTCCCGCTGGCCCGCCGTGCGCCAGATCGAGGGTGCCCAAGAGCGGGAGCCGGCCGATGCGGGCCAGCCCCGCGGCGAGGGAGCCGACGAGCTGCGGATGGCGGCTGGACGGCATACCGACGACCCCGACCGGGCGAGAGCGCCAACTCCACTGCGCCAACACCGGAACGACGGCCCGAAGCAACTCCTCGGACGCCGGTGCATCCTGGCGAAGCAGTTCGCGCAGCCGCGACCCCCAGCCGAGATCGGAGAAGCGGGCCAGCGCCCGGCCCTCGCTCACCGCCTCCTCGGCAGCGATCCGACCCTTGACCGGCACCCCGAGCCGGTCCATCCCTGGCGGCCAGAGGGAGCGGGCCGGCACGGCGACACCCACCCGTTCCAGGCGTGCGCGCGCCGAACTGACGTCGTCGTCGGGCACCTCCATCGGGAACCACCGGCCCGCGCACCCGTCGCAGCGCCCACACGGCTCGGCGGTCGGGTCGTCGAGGCTCCGCTGGAGGAACGCCATCCGGCACTCACCAGGCGCGCTCGCCTCGTAGGCGAGCATCAGTTGCTGCTCGGCGAGCCGGTTCGCGGCCACCCGGGCATAGCGCTCCCGGTCGTAGGTCCACGCTCGCCCGGTCGCGACCCATCCGCCGGCGACTCGCTCGACCGCCCCGTCGACGTCGAGGACCTTGAGGAGCAGTTCCAGGCGGGTATGCCGCACGTCGACCACCGTTTCCAGCGTCGCCGTCGACAGTGGGCGCGCGGCGCCGGTGAGGGCTTGGAGGACGGCCGCGGCCTGGTCTTCGCGCGGCATGGAAACCGAGGCGAAGTAGGTCCAGATGTCGCGGTCCTCCGGGCCGGGCATGAGGAGCACGTCGGCTCGCTCGGTGGCGCGACCTGCCCGGCCCACCTGCTGGTAGTAGGCCACGGGTGAACTCGGGGCGCCGAGATGGACGACGAACCCCAGGTCGGGTTTGTCGAACCCCATGCCCAGCGCAGAGGTGGCGACAAGGGCCTTGAGGTCGTTGTCGCGCAGCGCGTGTTCCCAGCGTTCGCGGTCGGCGGGATCGGTGCGGCCGGTGTAGGCGGCGACCCGGTGCCCGGCCTCGGCCAGGGCTGCGGCGACGTCCTCGGCGCCGGCGACGGTCAGGGTGTAGATGATGCCGCTGCCCGGCAACGCGTCGAGGTGCGCGAGTAGCCACCCGAGGCGGCGCTCGGGCCCCGTGACAGGAGTGACGCCAAGGCGTAGCGACTCCCGGGCCAGGCCGCCGCGGATGGTCCGCACCTCCTGGGGCATCCGAGGGGCTTCGGCCGGAGGGGTGAGTGCCGGAGGGGCGGCCGATTGGGGGGCGGCCGATTGGGGGGCGGCCGATTGGGGGGCGGACGCCGCCGCCCGGGCGTTCGGGGCGCCAGCGGACGTGGTGGCTCCTGGGACGTTCAGTTGCTCGACGACATCGGCGACCACGCGCTCGTTGGCGGTCGCGGTCGTCGCCAGCACCGGCACGTCGGGCGCCAACCCCGCCAAGAGGTCCTTGATGCGCCGGTAGTCGGGGCGGAAATCGTGTCCCCAGTCGCTGATGCAATGCGCTTCGTCGATGACGAGGAGCCCGCAGCGACGTGCGAGTTCGGGCAATTGCTCGGCGCGGAACCGGGGATTGTTGAGGCGCTCGGGCGAGACGAGCAGCAGGTCGACATCGTCGCGGGTCAGGGCCTCCCCGATGTCGGCCCAATCCTGGGCGTTGGCCGAGTTCATGGTCACCGCGCGCAGCCCGGCTCGGGACGCGGCCGTAACCTGGTCGCGCATCAGGGCTAGAAGGGGACTGACGATGAGCGTCGGCCCGGCTCCTTCGGCTCTCCGCAGCGCGGTGGCCACGAAATAGACCGCCGACTTGCCCCACCCGGTGCGTTGGACGACCAGCACTCGGGCCCGCCGCGCGACGAGCGCCTCGATCGCCTCGAGTTGCCCGTCGCGGAAGCCCACGTCGTCGCGACCCACGAGGGCGCCCAGGGCCGCGGTGGCCACCTCCGGATCGAATGCCATGCCCAGACGGTATGCCGTGGGGCTGACAGTCAGTCTCGGCGAGACACCAGGCGCCTCGTCTCGACCCGCGTGATGGGGTGCTCGCACGTGGGGGTCCTGGCATGTCGGGGTGCTCGCATGACGGGCCCAGGCACGTCGGGGCCCTGGCGCGTCGGGCTCTCGCATGTGGGGGTCCTGGCATGTCGGGGCGCTGGCATGTTGGGCCCTGGCGCAGAGGGGCTTCGCGCGCCAGGCTCGCCGCGCGCCATGGATACCGCGCGGGGTGCGTCCTCCCGCGCGGCACGGGAGCACGGATGTCAGGTCTCCCGCGCCGCGCTCGTGCTCCCGCACGGCTCACGGCACCCGCGCATGCGCCCGCTCGCCGACCCCGTGCGGGCTTCCCTGCGTGAGGTGTTGTGATCACCCCACTTCTTGCAGGCTAGGGCGCAGCGGGTGGCGGGCGTGTGGCGAGGAGTGGGACTGTTGGGCTGGATGGGGCCAGTGTGGTTAGTGAGGTGTGTTGGAGGGGTGGCTGTGAGTCATGAGCGGACTGCCGGGCGCCCTGGCCGGGCTGCCACGGGTCAGTGTGCACCTGGAGGCGGTATTCGGGCCTTGGCTGCAGCCTGATGGTTGTCGGGACGACCACCCCACTTCAGCCAAGCGGCCAGTCGCCATCCTGAGGCGTTCTCCCGCGGGCTACCGTGCGAGAGAGGGGGTGATCGCGACGCTTTGTGCAGGGTAGGGCGCAGTGGGTGGCGGGCGCGTGGCGAGGGGTGGGGCTGTTGGGTCGGATGGGGGCAGTGTGGTTAGTGAGGCGCCGCTGAGGGGTCAGCTGCCTGTCCTGTGCGGGCTCTCGTCTGTCCTGTGGGGTTGCCGTGTGTACTGGGCGGGTTGTCGGGTGCGTCTCGTGCGGGCTTCCCTGCGTGGGGTGTTGTGATCACCCCACCTTTTGCAGGGTAGGGCGCAGTGGGTGGCGGGCGCGTGGCGAGGGGTGGGGCTGTTGGGGTGGATGGGGGCAGTGTGGCGAGTTTGACGGGGAGGGTTGAGCGCCCGAGATCGGTTTGACGCGTTGGGTTGGGCAGGAGGTGTTCGTGAGTCAGATGGGGCGTCTGACCCAGGAGGGGATCCCCGCGAGTGTGGCGTGTCGTCAACTCACTGGTGCCACGACCGACGCGGCAGCGGCTGCGGCATCCCCGAGCCCCCCGCGAGTGTGACGTGTCGTCAACTCACTGGTGCCACGACCGACGCGGCAGCGGCTGCGGCATCCCCGAGCCCCCCGCAAGTGGCGTGTCGTCAACTCACTGGTGCCCCTGTACGTTCAACCCCATCGGCGCCTCGTCCGCGACGCAGATGCGGGGGTTGAGCACCGTCTCTGGCAGAATGGCCCGACGTACACCTTTCGGGGCGGGCCCTCTCCCTCACCCCGGATGCCTACCCACGGGCATCGGTACCCCGCGACATGTTCCCCGCGGTCTCGCCGTGTCCACCACCACAGAAATGGAGGACGACCCTCGTGGCCGTCAAGATTCGTCTCAAGCGGATGGGCAAGATCCGCGCCCCCTTCTACCGCGTCGTCGTCATGGACTCCCGCACCAAGCGTGATGGCCGGGCGATCGAGGAGATCGGGAAGTACCACCCCACCGAGGAGCCCTCGCTCATCGACATCGACATGGAGCGGGCGACCTACTGGCTTGCCAACGGTGCGCAGCCGACCGAGGCCGTCGCCGCCTTGCTCAAGAAGTACGAAGAGGGTGTCGTGCAGGTCAAGGCGCCCAAGCCGAGCAAGAAGTCCCTCTACGAAGCTGCCGTCGCCGCCGCCAGCAAGGGCGCGGGAGCTGACTCCTCCGGAGCGACCACCCCGAAGAAGAAGGCCGCCAAGGCTGAGGCCGGTGACGAGGCTGCCGACGCCACTGCCGACGAGGCCAAGGCCTGACCATGCTCGAAGAGGCCCTCGAACACCTCGTCACGGGCATCGTCGACCACAAGGATGATGTGGCCGTGCGCCGCAAGGAACTTCGCCGCGGCGAGGTCTTGCAGGTGCGGGTCCACCCCGACGACCTCGGCCGGGTCATCGGCCGCAGCGGCCGCACCGCAAGCGCCCTGCGCACCGTGCTGTCGGCCCTCGCCGGGGGCCGACAGGTCCGCATCGACATCGTCGACACCGACCGGGTGCGCTGAGCACACCGGACGACACCAACGGCGGGGTATGCCGCGCACCCGGGTGCGCGGCATACCCCGCCGTTGTGCGTGCCCAGGGCGCGTCGGACGTGGGGGAGGATAGGGGCGTGAGTCACGAACCGAGCCTGTGGGACCGCAAACTCCAGGAGAACCCGGCGCATAGCCAGTGGTATATCCAGCGTTTCCGGGAAATGGCCGCCGCCGGCCGCGACCTCGTGGGGGAGGCCCGGCTCGCCGACGCGATGGCGCCCCGGGGAGCGCACATCCTCGACGCCGGGTGCGGACCCGGACGCCACGGCGGGTGGCTGCACCGGCAGGGCCACACCGTGGTCGGGGTCGACGGTGACGCCGAACTCATCGCCGCTGCCCGCGAGGACCATCCCGGCCCGACGTGGCTGGTCGGCAACCTCGCCGATCTCGACCTCCCGGCGGTGGGCATTACCGAGCCGTTCGACGTCATCCTGTGCGCTGGCAACGTCATGACGTTCCTCGCGCCGAGCACCCGCGCGCAGGTGTTGCGGCGGTTCGCGGCCCACCTGGCGCCCACGGGTCGAGTCGCCGTGGGGTTCGGCACCGACCGGGACTATCCGGTCGCCGACTTCCTTGCCGACGCCGCGGCCGCCGGCCTCGCCGCGCACTCGCTCCACTCGACGTGGGAGTTGCACCCGTATGCCGCGGGCAGCGACTTCCTCGTCGCCCTCCTTGGGTGGCCCTCGTGAGCGGGCGGCTGATCGCCCGGATCGGCAAGCCGCACGGCATCCGCGGCGAGGTGACCGTGCAGGTCCACACCGACGACCCGGCGGGGCGGTTCGTGCCGGGCACGGCATACGCGACGGAGGCGCCAGCAGGCAGTGGGGTGCCGCGCGTCCTCACCATTGCGCGTGCGCGCAAGCATCGCGAAATCTGGTTGCTCGGGTTCGCCGAGGTGCCCGATCGCACCGGCGCCGAGGGGTTGCGGGGCACCCGGTTGCTGCTCCCCGACCCGCCGGCCGGGGCTGGGGCGTTGCCCTCCGTACACAACCCACCAATTGGTCGATTGGTGACACCGGCCGCGCAGCCGCATGGGGACGCGGCGGTGAATGGGGAGCCGTCCTCCGTACACAACCCACCTATTGGTCGATTAGTGACACCGGACGCGCAGCCGCAGGGGCACGAGACCACGCGAGAGGACGAGGAGCCGGCTGAAGGCGCGAAGCGCGACGAGGAGGAGGGGTACTACGAGGAGGAACTGCTCGGGTTGCGCATCGACACCCCCGCCGGCGAGGCGATCGGGACCGTGACTGCTCTCATTCTCGGCACGGCCCAGGACCTGCTCGAGGTGCGGCTGACCGACGGGCGGGTCGGGCTCGTGCCCTTCGTCGAGGCGATCGTCCCGGTCGTTGATATCGCCGGGCAGCGGGTCGTCGTCGACGCCCCGCCCGGTCTCTTCGACCTCGCCGATTAGGGTCGCCATGCGCCTCGACATCGTCACCCTCTTCCCCGACTACCTCGCCCCCCTCGACCTTTCGCTCATCGGCAAGGCCCGCCGCGCCGGACTGCTCGACGTGCACGTCCACAACCTGCGCGACTTCACCCACGACCGGCATCGCACCGTCGATGACACCCCGTTCGGGGGCGGGGCCGGGATGGTCATGAAACCCGAACCATGGGCGCGGGCCCTCGCGCACGTCACCGCTGCCGGTGCGCAGGCCGGTATGCCGCGCCCGCACCTCATCGTGCCCGGACCAGGCGGCATACCGTTGACGCAAGCCCTGGCCCGCCAGTTGGCGCAGGAGCCGTGGCTGGTGTTCGCCTGCGGGCGCTACGAGGGAATCGACGAGCGGGTCTACGAGCACGCGGCCGACCGGATGCCCGTCACGGTCGTCAGCCTCGGCGACTACGTCCTCAACGGGGGGGAGGTGGCGGTGCTCGTCATGGTCGAGGCCATCGGCCGGCTGTTGCCCGGAGTCATCGGCAACCCCGACTCGCTCGTCGAGGAGTCCCACGAAGACGGCCTCCTCGAATACCCCGTCTACACCAAACCGGCGGTATGGGACGACGACGGAGTCGAGCGGGCCGTCCCCGACGTGCTGCTCTCCGGCAACCATGGGGCGATTGCCGCGTGGCGGCATACCCAACGGGTGCAGCGCACGGTGAGCCGGCGCCCCGACCTGCTGGGCGCCGTGGCGGCGACCGGGGCCCTGGCCGACCTCGAGGCGGCGATGGCGACCCCCGCCGATGCGCCCGAACTCTTGGTGCTGCAACGGGCCTGCTGGCTCGCCGAGGGGCGCATTGCTGACGCCTGGACCATTCCGCCGCTCGCCGAAACCCTCGAGGACGTGGTGTCCGGCCTGTCGGAGTGGCGGACCTGGGTGTGGCGCAGTGGCGGCCGGCTCGTCGTGTCGGGCCGGGGTCGGCCTTCCCCGAACGACCCCACGATTTGGGAGTTGGGCCGGCTCATGGTGGCCCCGGACCTGCAAGGCCGAGGCCTGGGCCGCGAACTGCTCACGTTCGTCGAGAGCGCGGCACCTCAAGACACGATGTCGCTGTGGCTCAACACCGGTGAGCACAGCGTGCGCAACCAGCGGATGTACAAGAAGGCCGGATACCGTCTCCTCCCCGGGCCGCCGACCTACCCGGGTACGGTCGAGTTCGCAAAGTCCGCAAGGTCACGGCGACGGAGGTTGCCCGGACGCGCCGACCTTGGCACGGTGGACCGATGAGCCCGCGCTCCTTGCCGCCGCCGACCTCCCGCCCGGTCCGGGCGAGCGCGACGTCACGACCATCGGTGGGACCGACAGTGGACGAGGCATCCTCTGGTCGGGTCCCCGGAGTTGACCGTTCGGCGCGCGGCGGAGTGCGTGCGGCGCGCGGCGAGCCACTTGACGTGCGCGCCGCAGGTCCACGTCGGAGTCTGGATGTGCGCGCCCCGGAGGGTGCGCGGCATTCGGCGCCTCTGCGGGCCCATCGCGTGCCACCTCCAGGGGAGCATCGCCGCCCCGCGTCAGGGGCGCGGCATTCAGGCCCGAGCCGGAAGGTCCGGTTGCGGCGCACGCTCGCCGTGACCTTGCTGCTCTTCATGGTGATTGTCACGACCGTCGAACTGATCCGAGGTGGTGACCCGTCATCGACCCAGGCGGCTGCGGCGGTCCCAGCCAGTTCGGCGCCGCAGGCGCCCTCGCCGGTACCGACATCGACCACGCCGACGAACGCCGCAGAAGGAGTGCCCGCGGCTGCGTCCCTCCAAGCGACGTCGTCCGTTGCGGGTACCGCGACACCCAGCCCGACCCCGTCCGTGCCGGTCAGCGGCAGCGGGGCCATCACGCTCATTGAGTTACCCAATGACGCCACCTGGTCAGAGGCGGCCAGTGGTCGACTCGTCCGCGTCGCCATCGGTGCCGAGGGCGGCACGGGGGCTGACAGCGCCGAATTCGCGAGGACCGTCGCCGCGACCCTCACCGATGCCCGAGGTTGGCAGGAACGTGACGGTGTCCGGTTCCGGTTCGTCACGCCCGCTCAGGAGGCCAGAGGGGACCGGGTCGACCTCACCGTTGTCCTGGCCAGCCCCACGTTCACCGACCAGTTATGCGCGCCGCTGGAAACGGGCGGCGAGGTCTCCTGTCACAACAACGGTCGCGTCGTTATCAATGCGCGGCGGTGGCTGACGGCGGTGCCCTGGTTCGGGGGCGACATCGAGCTCTACCGGCACTACGTCGTCAACCACGAGGTCGGCCACTCCCTCGGGCATGGTCACCTGGAATGTCGAGGCAACGGGCAACGCTCCCCCATCATGGCCCAGCAGTCCTTGGGACTCGGCGGGTGTCTGCCTTGGGGCTGGCCGGTCGGCGACGGCAGTTGACGGTTCGCCTGGGCTCGGACCCGGGGCCCGGTTTCGGCCGGGGGTCCACGCGTTTCCGCGCCGATCAGTTCAGGGGCGTAGGGCGCCGCAGAGGTCCGGCGGCAGCAGCCGGGCGGCCATGATGAAGCGTTCGGCCACCACGGCCGTCACCGTCTGGGCCGCCATGATCCCGAGCAGCACGAGCACCTGAGCCGCTGCGGCCTGCGCGGGTGTGCCGCCGCCGAGGAGCACCCCGATGAATGCGCCCGGCAACGAGACAACGCCCGCGGTGCGCACCTGGTCCAGCCCTGGCACGAGGGCTTCGGGGATGCGCCGGTGGATGACCTCCCGGATCGACTGGGCACGCGGCAGCCCGATCGCCAGGCCCGCTTCGTATTGCCCGTGTTCCTCCCGCAGCGCGGCGAACGCACGTCGGCAGGTGAGCGTGTGACCGTTCATCGTGTTTCCGGTGAGGATCCCCGCAACCGGGATCAGCGCGACCCCGGTGAACGGGATCGTGCGGGTGAGCAGGATGATCGCCAGCGCCGGGACCAGGCCGGCGAGCAGCGCCAGCGTCGCCCACGGCCAGGCGCGCGGTGCCCCCACCCGGCGCACCGTCGTCACGATCGCCACGGTGAACATGAAGGCGAGCAGGAGCAGCGACAGGGGCAGCGAGCGCACGACCGAGGCGATGACCAGAGCCGCGAGCCCCAGTTGGATGACCGCCCGGGCCGCCGCGAACGCCGTCGCGCCCGGCTTCGGCAGTCCGCTCACGGCATACGTCGTCAGCGTCAACGACAACAGGAGAAGGCAGGCAAGGGCGACCGGCCACCCCGGTTCGATACTCACCCCGTCACCGTATGCCGTCCGCGCCGGTGCCGCTCGGGCTCGTCACGATGCCGGGCCGGTATGCCGTCCGCCCCCGCGTCGCTCCCACCTCATGGCGCCGGCGGCGCGTGGGGCTGCCCGCCGCTCACCGGGTCACCTGCTCGACGAAGGCGAGGCTGCGCTCGACCACCACCGTGGTGGCCGCGGCGTCGTAACCCGGCGTGCTGGAATCGGTGAACAGGTGGCGGTCGCCCGGATAGGAGAACAGCTCGGCCTCCGGGTGTCCGGCCAGCCAAGCGCGCGCGGACGGCTCGTCCTCGACGAAGAACGGGTCGTGCGCCATCGCGTGAATCTGCAGCGGCACCGGCCGCGGCCACCCGCCGATCCACTTCGGGTCGACGAAGGACTCGTAGGAGAGGACCGCGAGCACGTCGTCGCGCCGGGCCGCTGCCGCGGCGACGGCGGCCCCGAAGGAGATGCCCGCGACGACGCAGCCCGCAGCACCGGCCGGCCCCGTGGGAAGCGCGGCCAGACCCGCCGCGGTGAGCGAATCCTCCCCGTGCGCCCGAACGAAGGCGATCCCCTCCTCGATCGAGCCGAAGATCGCGCCGTCGAAGAGATCGGGGGTGTGGACCGTGTGGCCGCCGGCCCGGAGCGCATCGGCGAGCGCCCGCACCCCGGTCGTCAGGCCAAGGACGTGGTGGTAGAGAACGATCGTGGCCATGGTCGGCCCCTTCCTGTGATCCGGTGGGCCCACGATAAGTGGGGGCACCGACAAGCGCCCGACGCCCGCTTCGAGGTCGTGGATTTCTCGATCGCGGCGGCCCTCTGGCACCATGGAGTGTTGTCTTCGACGCCACAGACGCCCCTGCCACGGGGGGAGCGAGTCCGACCACCGGTCGGGCCGCGCGGCCGGTGCCGAAGCCACACCCCAGACAGCAGCACCACCGATCCCGCTCGTGACCCGTGGCACCGGCGAAGAAAGCGAAGCATCATGCAGCGTTTCGACGAACTCGACCGCGCGTCGATGAAGGACGACATCCCCGCCTTCCGGGCCGGGGACACCGTCAAGGTCCACGTCAAGGTCGTCGAAGGCAACCGGTCCCGGATCCAGGTCTTCCAGGGTGTCGTCATCCGCCGCCACGGCAGCGGCGTCACCGAGACCTTCACGGTCCGCAAGGTCTCCTTCGGCGTGGGTGTCGAGCGCACCTTCCCGCTGCACACGCCGATCATCGACAAGATCGAGGTCGTCACCCGCGGTGACGTGCGTCGCGCCAAGCTCTACTACCTGCGCAACCTGCGCGGCAAGGCCGCCAAGATCAAGGAGAAGCGCGACACCCCCGTCAAGCGCTGACCCCGACCGCCGCCCCGGGTGGGCGCGGCGTCCAGCGCGGTGTCAGCCTGGCCGACTACCCTGGCCGGTGATGACCCCCACCCAGACCCTCGACCCGGTCGACACCCACGTGTCGGCCGGGTCGTCGTCGTGGCGGTGGGTGGTCGTGGTGGTGGTTGCACTCGTGCTCGCCGTGGGGGTCAAGGCGTGGGCGGTCGAGAGTTGGTTCGTGCCCGACGCGTCGATGGCGCCCACTCTTGAGCCCGGGGATCGGGTGGTGCTCGTCAAACCCGGCACGGTCGCGCGTGGGGACGTCGTCGTCGTGGACCTGGCCGGGGTCTTCCCGGGCCCGACCCGCGAGCCCTACGTTTCCGGCGGGTTCATCGGCCGCACCCTGGCGCGGGTGTCCGGCGGGCTCGGGGTGGGCGGGGACTCCCGCGCCGTGGTCGCCCAGGTGGTCGCCGTCGAGGGCGACACGGTGGGGTGCTGCACCGCCGGCCAGGTGACGGTGGGGGAGCGGCCCGTGGGTCCAGCGGGTGACACGGCGCCCTTCAGTTTCACGGTGCCGACCGGTTCGGTGTGGGTGCTCGGCACCCGTCCCGACGTCGCCATCGACTCCCGGGAGTATGCCGCGCAGCCCGGCCACGGTGTGGTCCCCACCGAAGCGATCGCCGGTCGGGTCGTGGGGCGCTTCTGGCCGTTGTCGCGATGGGGCGGGATCGGAGCGTCGACGTCGTGAGCCACCACGCACCCGGCCCGGCCGATACCCCCATGGCCGACACCGACGAGGACGCGTTCGAGGGGCCGGTGACCACCCATCGCAGCCTCGGGCATCGGGTGTATGCCGCGATCCGCGAGACGGTCATCGTCGTCGCCTTGGCGCTCGTGCTCTCGCTCGTCGTCAAGACCTGGCTGGTCCAGGCGTTTTACATCCCGTCGGGGTCGATGGAAGACACTCTCGTGCGCGGCGACCGGGTCATCGTCAACAAACTCGTCCCTGGCGTCGTCCCCCTCCAGCGCGGAGACGTCGTCGTCTTCGAGGACCCGGGCCAGTGGTTGCCGCCGTCGACGACGACCACCTCCTCCGGGCCGGTGCTCGGCGCGGTCCAGCGCGCCCTGGAGTTCGTGGGCCTGATGCCCAGCGCCTCCGAAGACCACCTCATCAAGCGCGTCATCGGCCTGCCCGGCGACCACGTCACCTGCTGCGACCCGCAAAACCGACTGGTCGTCAACGGCATACCGATCACCGAGCCCTACCTCAAACCGGGGGATGTGCCGAGTTCGATGGCGTTCTCGATCACCGTTCCCGCCGGCCGGATCTGGGTCATGGGTGATCACCGGAGCAACTCGGAGGATTCGCGGTTCCACGACCCGGCGGGGGACGGCAGCCAAGGGTCGGTGCCGATCACCAAGGTGACCGGGCGGGCCGTGGCCATCGTCTGGCCGCTCGCCGATGTGGGGTGGCTGTCCCGGCCGGCCGAGACGTTTGCGACCGTGCCCGAGCCGTCGGCATCTCGGACGTCCACGGCCAGCCCGACCCCATGACCGCGCAGGCGCCCCGCGCGAAGCGGCGCTCGGTGGCGGTCGGCGCCCGTCCTGCGGTGCGGCCGACGTTGCGGGTCGAACGGTCCTTGCACCGGCAGGGGCATCGCCTGGTCGCGGGGATGGACGAGGTCGGCCGGGGGGCGCTCGCCGGGCCGGTCAGCGTGGGGGTGGTGCTCGTCGAGGAGGGGATGGGGTCCGCACCGGCGGGGGTGCGGGATTCCAAACTGCTCACGCCCGCGGCCCGTCAGGGTTTGGTGCCGCGGATCGAGCGGTGGGCGTTGGCGTTCGGGGTGGGGCATGCCACCGCCGAGGAGATCGACGCGCTCGGCATCATGGCAGCCCTGCGCCTGGCCGGCATCCGGGCCCTCGAGCGGGCGGGGGTGGCGCCGGACCTGGTGCTCCTGGACGGCAACCACGACTGGTTGACCGCCCCCGAGGAGACCGGGCTGTTTGCGTTCGCGGGGGCCGGGCCTGCGACGCCGCCGGTGACGACAATGATCAAGGCCGACCTGCGGTGCTCGTCGGTGGCGGCGGCGAGCGTGTTGGCCAAGGTGGCGCGGGACCGGCTCATGGTTGCCCACGCGGGTGAGCACCCGGCATACGGGTGGGCCGACAACAAGGGGTATGCCGCGCCCGAGCACCTCGACGCGCTCGCCCGGCTGGGCCCGTGTGCGTTGCATCGCCGGTCGTGGCGCTTGCCGGGGGTCATGGCCCAAGATGCTGTCATGACGACGATGGCGGCGACCGCCGCGACGACGGCCGAGGGTGGGCACGATGAGCGCTGAGGATCTCGAGCAGTACGAGAGCGAGATGGAACTCGCGCTCTATCGCGAGTACCGCGACGTCGTGGGCCTGTTTACGCACGTCGTCGAGACCGAGCGCCGCTTCTACCTGTGCAACAGCGTCGACGTCAAAGTCCGCAACGACGGCGGTGAGGTCTATTTCGACGTGACGATGACCGACGCGTGGGTGTGGGATATCTACCGGCCGGCGCGGTTCGCCAAACGGGTGCGGGTGGTGACGTTCAAGGACGTCAACGTCGAGGAACTGGCCAAGCCCGACCTCGAATTGCCCAAGGGCCACTTCTGACCCTGACTCGTTGCGAGAGTACGAGCCCCAATGTCATGAGTTCTTGTAGACGAGACGGAGGTAATTGAGGTTGAACCGGGAGCCATGGGCGCGCAGCGTGTCGTGGGACGTCCCATGAAGGGCCTGGACGAACCAATGAAGGTCCTATCGCTCGCGAGCGTGATCGGCGGCAGGACGCTGGCCAACCGCGGCTGGCCGGATTCGATCCGCTCATTGACTCGTGAGATCGCGGCTCATCGAGATGGCGTCAAATCCGACATCAACGTGAACATTGTGTTCCATGTGCCCGGCAACCTCCTTCAGCCGGAGTTCGAGGGGGTCCGGACAGGCGCCTTTAGGAAGTCAGAAGCGCTCATCAAGGTGCAGGTGGCACTCCCGGAGCAGCCTCCCGCAGATCCGAGGGCGCACCTGCTCAGCCTCGTCCGGGACGCGCTTGATGTGGTTGATCAGTGGGCTCTACGGAGGAAGCCTCTGGTCACAACCGAGAGCCTCCGGGCGCTGCTGGCCGATGTGGTGAACTCCCCGTGAAGGGGCGGCTCCGAGTGGTTTGGCTTTGGCTGGCCGCTCTGATCGTCGGTGCTGTGTTGACGCCTCCCGCGGCCATGGCTGCGACCGTTCCTCTATCGGTGCACACCACATACGACTATGTCGGTTGGGTGGCGAAGCAGGTCAGCGAGCACGATTCCCAACGAGGGCCGCAAGCGAGCACGACCTCAGCCCAGGGGGCGTACACCTACGACCGGTCCCTCTACGTGTACGGCCTGGCTACACCGCCCACGCGCGGCGTCGTCGAATCCGCTCTACGGGGAGGGCCGCGGGACTTCGTGGCTGCGGGCGACCACGTCTTGATTCCGTCCGTTGGTGTGGCCGCAAAAGCCGGACCGGGGGCTTGGGGTTCAGCAGCGGAGGCGATGTCTGGTCGAGCGGCGGCCTACCAGTCGCAGATCACAGGTCGGGCTGCGGGTTCGGTCTACAGGGTCAACGGTGTGAAGTTCGACGGCTTCGCCAATGGCGTTCTCCAAGAGGCGAAGGGTCCGGGCTACGCGAAGTTCGTTCGCAACGGTCAGTTCCAGCCCTGGTTCAGCGGCGCGGACGGGCTAGCGTCTCAGGCCCAGCGGCAGCTCTCGGCTGCGGGCGGCACCCCAATTACGTGGTCGGTCGCCGAAGCGGATGCAGCCACTGCGATCAATAACCTCTTCGTGAGCCGGGGTATCTCCGGCATCGATGTCGTGCACGTGCCATAGGGGTGAACTGATTCGATGGATCCCTTCTATCTCGGTGCCTACTGGGGCCACCGGCAGGAGTCGTCGAGGCACTGCGCTGAGCGGCTCACAGCCTTCCTCGGTCGACTGGGCGAGGTCGACGAGTCCTTGGCTACCTGGTTCCGTCGCGGGGGCAGCAAAGCAGCGGCCAAGACCCCGGTGGAACTGGATTCCGAATCTCTGGACCGCTTGTTGTTGCAGGGCGTGAACCGGCGTGATGTCGGTGGGCAAGTGATCGAGGAACTGGGGTTCTCCTTCGGCCTTTGGAACCGAAACCGTCCGGCCGTTGGGTTGAGCGGGACGGTTGGTGCGTATCCCTCATTCAGTGGCGTGCTTAACAGCATCGTCTTGGACGTCCCACCACCGGATGACGAGGCGGCCGCGCGTCTGTACGAGCCGGCGGTCGCGGCCGCGATTCTCGATGCCGTGGTTGAGGCATGGATTCCTGATTGGGCGACTTGGACGTCGCCATCGCTGCGCAACGTCCAAGATGTCGCAGCGCGGGAGCCGGTCCTCGGGTGGATGACCTACTTGGCATCGCCGGTGACGGTGGAGCTTCCAAATGTGGGTAGGCGACCGTTGCTGAACGGGACGGTCATTGAGGTGAGCAGCCAGGTTAGCGAGTTGAGCGAGGCCACCGTACTTGCGACGCGAAGCAGCCTCGCCAAGGCAGGCGCGCTGGTTCCCATCCCCTGACTTAGTTGCCTGCGGCTAGGACCTTGAGGCGGGTCTTGGTGACGAGGGCGTCGATGAAGCTGGTGACGAGGGTGAGGTCGTCGGGGCTGAGTTCGGTGAGGGTGGCGAGGTGGTCGCCGAGGGCGTGGTCGGGTGGGTTGAGGGGGCGGCGGGGGGCGTCGTCGAGGAGGAGGTGGTCGCAGGAGACGTCGAAGGTTTCGGCGAGCCGGATGATGACGTCGGCGCTGGGGGTGATGCGGCCGTTTTCGTAGCGGCTGATCTGTGCGGCGTCGGCGCCGATGCGGGCGGCGAGGTCGGCTTGGGACCAGCCGTGTTCTTTGCGTAGGGCGTGGACGCGGTCGCGTAGCGCCATGAGGGGGCCTCCGGTCTCGTGCTGTCGGAGCCATTCTGTGCTCACGGCGCGCCTCCTGCTTGTGTGGTTGTGCTTGTCCTGCCTGCGTGATGTGCAATAGTGACATGCGAGTGTTGCGAAGTAGGCATGTCGAGAAAGTTCAGGAGGTCCCGGCGTGGCGCGTATCCCGGACGAGGTGTTGGCCCGGTTGAAGGCCGAGGTGTCGGTGGCGCGGCTGGTGGAGGGCTGCGGGGTCGAGCTGCGGGCGCAGGGCAAGGATCTGGTGGGGCGGTGTCCGTTCCACGACGACTCCACGCCGAGCCTGGTGGTGACGCCGAGCAAGAATTTGTGGAACTGCTTGGGGGCGTGTCGGCGGGGTGGGGGTCCGATTGATTGGGTGATGGCTGCGCAGGGGGTGTCGTTCCGGTTGGCGGTGGAGCTGCTGGTGTCGGAGTCGCCGTCGCTGGGGGTTCTCGCGCAGACCTCCCCTCTCGCGACGGGTGCGGGGCCGGTGAGCAAGTCGGTGACGAGGAAGCTGCCGCTGCTGGCTGACCCGGACGTATCGGATGCCGGGTTGGCGGCCGCAGTCGTCGACCACTACGCGGCCACGCTCGGTTCGTCGCCGGAGGCGCTGGGCTACTTGGCCAAGCGGGGTATCGACCATCCGGAGGCGATCGCCGATTTTCGGCTCGGCTTCGCAAACCGGACGCTGGGGTACCGGCTCGGGCACTCTCAAACGAAGGCCGGCGGCGCCTTGCGAGCCCGCCTGCAGACGGTTGGGTTCATCCGCGAGTCCGGGCATGAGCATTTCACCGGTTCCCTGGTCGTTCCGATCCTGGACGCCGAGGGACACGAGGGTGAGGTGTACGGCCGCAAGGTGCGGGACGACCTGCGGGCGGGGACGCCGAGCCACTTGTATTTGCCGGGGCCGCACCGGGGTGTGTTCAACTCGGCTGGTCTCGTGGCGGCGGGGGTGGATGAGCTGGTCGTGTGCGAGTCGGTGATCGATGCGTTGTCGTTGTGGTGCACCGGGTTCCGGCACGTGACCGCCTGCTATGGCACGAGCGGTTGGACCCCGGATCATGACGGCCTGGTCGACCGGCTCGGGGTCAAGCGGGTGCTGGTGGCGTTTGATGCGGACGAGGCGGGTGACCGTGGCGCGGCCGACCTCGCCAAGAGCCTCGGGGCGCGGGGTGTGGAGTGTTATCGGGTCGAGCTGCCGCGTGGGGCGGACGTGAACGAGGTCGCCGTGCAGTCCAAGGATGCGCGGGCGGCGTTGGGTCGGTTCCTGCGCAAAGCGGCCTGGATGGGCTCACCCCGCACCGGGGCGGCGCCGGTCCCGCCGCCCTTTTCAGCTGCTGAGCCCATTCCGGTGGACGCCAATCCCGTTGTCACAGAATCGGACCCGCCTGTCGAGGAACCCACCGCAGAGCCCGTGCCGGCTGGTGAGGCATCGTGGCCGGAGCCGGTCACCTCGGACGCGTTCTCCCCAGCGGTGGTGCCGGATGCGGCGTCGTTGGGTGAGGTGGCGGTGACGGGGCAGGGCCCGGCCGTCGAGCTGCGGATCACCTTGGGGAACCGGTCGTGGCGGGTACGGGGCCTGGACCGGGTGACCAGCTTCGAGGCGCTGCGGGTGAACGTGCTGGTGGCGCGCACGGACACCCCGCCCGGGGCGGTGGCGGCAGGGTTTCATGTCGACACCCTCGACTTGTACTCCGCCCGCGCCCGGGGCGTGTTCGTCACCCAAGCCGCTCAAGAGCTGAAGGTCGCCCCGGAGGTCATCAAGTCCGACCTGGGCCGGGTGCTGCTGGCGTGTGAGGCCAAGGCGGAGGAGGTGATCGCCGCGGCGGCCGAACCCGAGCGCAAGCCGGAGGTGGTGGTGGCGGGGCAGGCTCGCGACGACGCCCTCACCCTCCTGCGCGACCCGCGCCTGATCGACCGCGTGGTGGAGGCGTTCGAGCAGGTGGGGATGGTTGGGGAGGCCACCAACTGTCTCGTGGGGTACCTGGCGGCGATCAGCAGGAAGCTCCCGGCTCCGTTGGCGGTGATCGTCCAAAGCACGTCGGCGGCCGGCAAGTCCGCGGTGATGGAGGCCGTGCTCGGGTTCGTCCCACCCGAAGATCGGGTGAGCTTTTCGGCGATGACCGGGCAGAGCCTGTTTTACCTCGGCGAGTCGGACCTGGCGCACAAGGTCCTCTCGATCGCCGAGGAGGAAGGCGCCTCGCGGGCGGCGTACGCCCTCAAGCTCCTCCAGAGTGAGGGTGAGCTGTCGATCGCCTCGACCGGGAAGGACACCACCTCGGGGCGGTTGGTGACGCACACGTACTCGGTGAAGGGCCCGACCGCGATCGTGCTGACCACCACCGCCATTGATGTGGACGAGGAGCTGCTCAACCGCTGCCTGGTGTTGACGGTGGATGAGGACCGGGCACAGACCCAGGCCATCCACGCCGCGCAACGCGCCGCTCAGACGTTGACCGGGCTCACCCGGCGTGCCGAGCGGGACCGGGTCGTGGCGCTGCATCGGGACGCGCAGAGGCTGTTGGAGCCCCTGGCTGTGGTCAATCCGTTCGCGGATCGGTTGACGTTCGCTGACGGGCGGACCCGGACCCGGCGGGACCACGGTAAGTACCTCAACCTCATCGCCGCAGTGACGTTGTTGCATCAGCATCAGCGGGCCCGGAAGACCGCCACCATCAACGGGCAGGCCGTGACGTACGTGGAGTCGACGGTCGCCGATATCGAGGTCGCCAACCAGCTGGCTCATGCGGTGCTCGGGCAGTCGCTCGACGAGCTGGCCCCACAAACCAGGAGGCTGCTGCTCGCCGTCCACGCCCACGTCACGGCGAACGCGGCCGAGTTGGCCGTCGATGTGTCCCTGGTGCGGTTCACCCGCCGGCAGCTGCGGGAGGCACTGCACAGCAACGGGAGCGGGTGGGGGGACACGCAGCTGAAAGTCCACCTGGCGCGGCTGGTCGACCTCGAGTTGCTGCACGTGCACCGCACCGAGTCCGGGACGTACACCTACGAGCTGACCTGGCGTCCCCCCACCCCCACCACCGTCAGGGGGGACGTAGACGGTGACCGGGGGGACGTAGCGCAGGGGTACGGGCGGTTCCTGGTCGGCCTGACCGACCCCGCCACGCTCACCTCACCGGAGAAGCCCACCTACGACGGAAACCGGTCGGGCTTGAAGGATGCCTGGTTGGGGGGTGGTCGGCCCCCGGTCGGGGGCCGGTCGGGGCCCGGCCGGACCCCGCTGAACGGCGCCGATCAGGCTCCTGAGCAGCCCGGACGGGGCCTCGTCGAGCCCGAACCGGACCATGTCCCCCCGGCCGCACAGATCGGCCTGCACGGCCTCGCTGATGTCCGTCGGGGGGCGTGAGGTGGCCCGGCGTGGGGTGCACGTCCCGCAACCGATCCCCGGCAACCGCACCGACCCGGGCGGGTGGCCGGTCGTCGTCGAGGAGTTCCTCACCGACCTGTCCGCGCGCGGCTACTCACCGGCCACCGTCCGCGCGAGGAGACAGGCGTTGGCGGTGTTCGCGCAATGGGCGATCGACCGCGGCCTCGACGGTCCCGCCGCCGTCACTCGCCCGGTGCTGGTGCGCTACCAGCGCTGGCTGTTCCACTATCGCAAGACCAACGGCGACCCGCTCACCTTCCGCTCCCAGAACGCCCGCCTCCTACCCGTCCGCGCCTTGTTCGCGTGGTGTGTGAAGAACGGCCACCTGGCCGCGAACCCCGCCAGCGACCTCGAATTGCCGAAGGTGGAGCAGCGCCTCCCCAAAGCCGCGCTGACCGCGGATGAGGCCGAGCAGGTCCTGGCCGTCCCCGACGACAAGACCGTGTCAGGGTTGCGGGACCGGGCCTTGTTGGAGGTCCTGTATTGCACCGGGATCCGCCGCGCCGAGTTCGCCCACCTGAACGTCAGGGATATCGACACGCAGCGGTTCACGCTCATGGTCCGGCAGGGCAAAGGGCGCAAGGACCGGCTGGTGCCGATCCACCACCGGTGCCTCACCTGGGTGAACGCCTACCTGACCGAGGCGAGACCGAAACTGGTCGTCGAACCCGACGACGGCACCCTGTTCCTCACCGTCGACGGCACCCCCTTCTCTCTCGACCGGTTGACTCAGCTGGTGCGGGACCACGTGAAAGCGTCCGGGGTGGCCAAAGACGGCGCGTGTCATTTGTTCCGGCACACCCTGGCCACGGTCATGTTGGAAGGCGGCGCCGATATCCGGTACGTCCAAGCGATGCTCGGCCACGCCGAACTCTCGACGACCCAGATTTACGCCCAAGTCTCCATCCGAGCCCTCCAAGCGGTCCACCGGGCCACCCATCCCGGGGCGTTGCGACCCGTCCCACCCCAACACCGTCGTAGTGGTGTCGACGGTGACGGGGAGCCTGAGCAGTTCATCACCACGCTGCGAGCCGCACCACGAGAGCTTCTTGCTGCTGCTCTTGACCAAGAGATCGAGGAAGAGAACCGCGCCCACTCCGGATCGAACGACGACCCGTCATGACCGACCCGACGTCGACCAGCAGTGACGCGGTGACGGTAGCGCAGACCGTCACGGACACCGTGGTGGAGCTCGCGTGGGCCACCCGCCCCGGGCAGGCGTTATCGGATGCGGACCGGTACGCCGTCGTGACCGCTCTCGCGGCCGCAGTGGCGGTCCTGCCGCAGGTCCTGAACCAACTCACCCCACCGGAGCGGTGCCGTCCTGAGGCGCGTGAGACCTTTCGTGCCGCGGTCGTGGCCGCACACGACATCGCCGCCGTCGTGGACGCCGCAGCCCAGCACCTGGCCTGACTCACTCCCAGTGCTCGAACCGGCCCCGCCACTGCTCCCGCACGGCGAGAGCGTCGGTGACCTGGCCGACCGCGTCGGCGACCGCGTCGAGGTCGTAGTCAGCGACCACGGCCGGTCCCTGCCCGAGTTGCCGCGCGAGCACCCCGAGGTGTTCGGCCCAGCCTGGCCCATCACCAGGGACGACCAGCACCTGCCGGTCCACCACCCGCACCCCCACCGCAGTCCCGGCAGCCATGGCCCGGGACGCGGACCAGGCCCGTTGCCGACACGTCCCGGAGCACCACTTCGGCACCGGCCCCCGCGCCTTCACCGTCACCGGCTGCCCGCACCAGCCACACGACAGGACCTGCCCCGCCACCCGACGCCCGGCCCCACCCGAGGGTCTCGTCTTCGCCATCCGGCTCGTCCCCT